>OLLL01000241.1_pt1 | contig 180816 bp, 172 predicted proteins | sample 1604541 | NCBI WGS metagenome assembly OLLL01 (sample SAMEA104055722, study PRJEB20765) | soil metagenome | isolation source: soil
ACATAATAACTAATTATAAGATCAAAATATTCCGCTTTGTTTCGACACACCTTTTCGGTGTGGCAAATATATAAACTTTTTGTCTTATAATTAATATTATGTTAAATAGTTAATATTATATATGATTGATTATTAGCATCTTATATAATAATTTAAAACACCACCTTCACTCTGGCTTGTTCTGTAAAGCTTCGAAAAAACGACCTGAAATTACACGAAAAGCACGAAAAACAACTCTGCTTTTGTAATAAAATTTTACGCAAAAGAAAACAAAAAAACGGAAAGATTTTACACTTCCCGTCTTTATACTTTATACTTAATACTAATTTTCTAATTCTTCAATTTTTCTTTCATCGCATCGCCTTTTTCTTTCATTTGCAAACGATAATAAATGCTTTTTAAAGCCGACATGGTTGGCCTGTCTTTATCATTTACGCTTAAGGCTTTTTCCAGAATTGGAACTGCTTTGTTAAATTCCTCGTTTGCTTTTGCAATCTCCACATCGTATTTCTTTTGATCCGTGATCGTATTGGCTTTATTACCCAGGTTTACACCATTGTTAAAATACAATGCGCCTAAGTTGTATAAGGCATCAAAATAATCGGGTTTGATCTCCAGCGCTTTTTTATAATCCGCTTCTGCCAGTTTCATTTTCTCATCCGCATCTTTCGGTTTTTCCAGCTCTTTTCCTTTTTCATCCTTTGGATTGGAAAGATTGTCATACATATTACCGCGTGCAAAATACAGCACATGGTCATTTGGCTTTGCCTGGATCGCCTGGTTCAGGTTGGCCAATGCCTCTGCACTTTTATTGGATTTAATGTAAAAATCGGTCTCGTTCAGCAATAAATTGATGTCGCTCGGGAAAGCAGCACGGCCTTTTTTCATCACATCCATCGCGCCGGTCGTATCTTTCATATCCATGTAGATGTTCATCAGCTGCACGTATGTACTTCCACGTCCCACTTTTGCATCTGCCATTTTTTGATAATACAATTTCGCTTTGTCAAAATTACCCGCACGCTCAGCCGTTACAGCGCAATTATACAAGGTTGTGGTATCTTTTGATCCGGTGATTTCATAAGCTTTTTCAAAAGAGCTCAATGCCGAAGCATAATTTTTAGCATTGTAATCATACACCGCTTTGTTGGAAATGTACACCGTGATCTGTGCTATTCCATTGCCGATGTCCGATGTATAATTGCCTTTTGTATCCAGTGTTTTTGCTTTCGCAAAAGCATCATACGCAGTAACAGCTTCCGAAGCCGAAACTGCCTGGAATCCTGCAGCTTCTTTCTTTTTAGGATCCGGATCTTTGTTTTTTTCGGTTTCTACACGTAGGTTTTTCTGGAAAATCGCCAGGTAAATCTGTCCTTTGTACACCTGTGTTTTTGCCTGATCTTTCGTGTCAGCATTATCGGCTGCCAGGTCAATCGCTTCTTTTGCTTTCGCAATGTAATCGGGATCCTGTGAATCGTTGTAATCTTTTAAATACTTCCAGGCCGAAACCACTTTTGCCGATTGTGCATTGGCAGTAATAATGGATACTGTTGCAATAAATAATAAAATGATCTTTTTCATAATCTGTTCTATTTTTTGTTTTTAATTTTCAGGTTCGCCGTTACCAACTTCCTTGCCATCATCAGCAGCATCTCCGGTAGTATCGGTATTATTGTTTTCTGAAGTGTCAGACGCCGGCGCCGCATCATTTCCATATTCTGCAGCCGTATTTTCAGCATTTTCCAATCCTTCTGCGTTTTCAATCGCTTCCACCGTTTCATCGATGTCAACTTTAGTTACAGCAGCAATGGCATCGGTTTCCTTTAAGTTGATCAGGCGTACACCTTGTGTGGCACGGCCAATAACACGCAGATCGGCAACCGACAAACGAATAATGATCCCTGATTTGTTAATGATCATCAGGTCATTTTTATCCGTTACATCCTTGATCGCAATCAGGTTCCCTGTTTTATCAGTGATGTTAATGGTTTTAACGCCTTTACCGCCACGGTTGGTTACACGGTATTCTTCAATATCCGAACGTTTTCCGTATCCTTTTTCCGAAACTACCATTACATTACTGCTCAGGTCTGGCATGGCAATCATTCCTACTACTTCATTGTCTTTTTCATCCCCCAGGTTGATCCCGCGTACCCCGGAAGCATTTCTTCCCATCGGGCGCACTTTCGATTCGTTAAAACGAACCACTTTACCAGCTTTGGAAGCCAGCATGATCTCGTTGGTACCGTTTGTCAGCAATACTTCCAGCAAGGTATCTCCATCACGTACTGTAATGGCATTGATCCCGTTCTGGCGCGGACGGGAATATGCTTCCAGCGTTGTTTTTTTGATAATCCCATTTTTCGTACACATGATGATGAAGTTATTTTTGATGTATTCATCATCCGTCAGATCTTTCACATTGATAAATGCTTTTACCTTATCATCGCTTGGGATGTTGATCAGGTTTTGGATCGCACGGCCTTTTGACTGGCGGTTACCTTCCGGCACTTCAAATGCACGCATCCAGAAACAGCGTCCCTGCTCTGTAAACAGCAATAAATAGTTATGTGTGGATGCAGTAAATAAATGCTCGATAAAATCTTCATCACGGGTGGTGCTTCCTTTAGCACCTTTTCCGCCGCGTGCCTGTGTGCGGTATTCGCTCAGCATCGTACGTTTGATATAACCCATGTGAGAGATGGTAACTACCACTTCCTCATCGGCAATCATGTCCTCAATTTTAAAATCGCCTGCAGCGTATACAATTTCCGATTTACGCTCATCGCCGTATTTGGTTTTGATCTCTGCCAACTCGTCTTTAATGATCTGCATTCTCAAACCTTCATCCGCTAAAACAGCTCTTAAATGTGTGATCAGTTTCATCAGCTCATCGTACTCTTCTTTAATCTTATCTCTCTCAAGGCCAGTAAGTACACGCAATCTCATCTCAAGAATTGCTTTAGCCTGAATTTCGCTTAATCCGAAATTTTTCATCAGACCATCCTGTGCATCCGAAGGGGTTGCCGATTCACGGATCAGCTTGATCACTTCATCCAGATGATCCAGGGCAATTAAATATCCTTCCAGGATGTGTGCACGTTTTTCTGCCTGTGCCAGCTCATATCTTGTTCTCCGGATCACCACTTCGTGACGGTGGTCCACAAAATGCACGATCATGTCTTTCAGGTTCAGCATCATCGGGCGACCGCCCACGAGTGCAATGTTATTAACACTGAAAGAAGTTTGAAGCTCGGTGTATTTGAAAAGGTTGTTCAATACCACATTGGTAATGGCATCGCGCTTGATTTCGTATACAATGCGCATCCCGTCGCGATCCGATTCATCACGAATATCAGAAATCCCTTCAATCTTTTTATCATTGATCAGATCAGCTGTTTTACGGATCATTTCCGCTTTGTTGATCTGGTATGGGATCTCATTTACAATGATGCGCTCCCTGCCGTTATCAGCAATTTCCACGTTTGTTTTTGCACGCATCATAATGCGGCCGCGGCCGGTATGAAAGGCATCCTTCACTCCTTCATATCCATAAATAATCCCGCCGGTAGGAAAATCCGGGGCTTTAACGTATTGCATTAAACCGGTGATGTCAATATCGCGGTTATCGATGTACGCAATGGTTGCATTTAGAATTTCAGTCAAATTATGCGGAGGCATGTTGGTAGCCATCCCCACAGCGATTCCGGATGCACCGTTTACCAGTAAATTCGGAAAACGTGCAGGCAAAACGGTTGGTTCTTCCAGGGAATCATCAAAGTTGGGACGGAAATCAACCGTATCTTTTTCAATGTCGGCAAGCATTTCCTCGGCAATTTTTTTCAAACGTGCTTCGGTATAACGCATTGCTGCCGGACTGTCACCATCAATGGAACCAAAGTTACCCTGGCCATCCACCAATGGATAACGCAAGCTCCAGTCCTGTGCCATACGCACCATTGCATCGTATACAGATGTATCACCATGCGGGTGATATTTACCCAATACTTCCCCTACAATACGGGCAGATTTTTTATGCGGGCGGTTGGACATTACACCCAGGTCAAGCATCCCGTACAATACCCGCCTGTGAACCGGTTTAAGTCCATCTCTTACATCCGGCAAGGCACGCGACACAATAACCGACATCGAGTAATCGATGTAAGCCGACTTCATTTCCTCTTCAATATTAATCAGAATGATTTTTTCTCCGTCTGCCATAATTTCTCTTTAGTTTTATTTTTTTTGAATATTTATGCTGTTTTTCAGAATATTTGTCACCTAAATAAAAATAGCATAATCATTGATTATTCCAGCTGAAATTTAGGAGTTCGAAAATACTTAATTCAATACAGATGGCGCGCTATTTGACTGGTAAATTATCAACATATTAACAAATTTGTTGTTGATAAAATAAAAGGAAGAGATAATACGGCATCAAAATCACTGAGTACTTTTGATTTTAACCAAAAAGTTGGATTTATGCCACTATTTGTAACTCTTGAACAATGAAAACGTTTTAATAATATCTAAACACACCCAATTTTATGGAAGCAAAATTTTCACCGAGAGTAAAGGACGTCATCACTTATAGCCGCGAAGAAGCGTTACGCTTAGGCCACGATTATATTGGTACAGAACACTTATTACTTGGAATTATTCGCGAAGGCGAAGGCACGGCGGTACGCCTGCTAAAAACAATTGGAGTTGATTTGATGGAATTGCGCAAAACGGTTGAAGATGCTATTGGTACAGGAAACCATAAAGTAAGCAACCTGGCAAACATCCCATTGATGAAACAAGCCGAAAGGGCTTTAAAAATCACCTACCTGGAAGCAAAGCTTTTTAAAAGCCCTGTGATCGGTACGGAACACCTGATCTTATCCATCTTAAAAGACGAAGACAACGTGGCTACTAAATCGCTGCACAAATTTAAAATCGATTACGACATTATGAAGCGAGAATTAGACCTTTCGAAAAGTGACCCTAAAGCAGAATTTCCGGGAACACCTCCTGATGATGATGCGGATGATGACAGCTTTAGCGCCAGCAGCACTAAAAAGCCTGTTGACAGTAAATCCAAAACTCCTGTATTGGATAATTTCGGCCGCGACCTTACAAAAGCAGCGGAAGACGGTAAATTAGACCCGATCGTGGGACGCGAAAAAGAAATTGAGCGTGTTTCCCAGATCCTGTCGCGCCGTAAAAAGAACAACCCGATCCTGATCGGTGAGCCGGGTGTTGGTAAATCTGCCATTGCCGAAGGTTTGGCATTGCGCATTGTACAGCGCAAAGTTTCGCGCGTATTGTTTAACAAACGCGTGGTAACGCTTGATCTTGCTTCATTAGTGGCTGGTACCAAATACCGCGGTCAGTTTGAAGAGCGAATGAAAGCAGTGATGAACGAATTGGAAAAATCTCCGGATGTGATCCTGTTCATTGATGAGATCCACACCATTATTGGCGCGGGCGGCGCTTCCGGATCACTGGATGCTTCCAACATGTTTAAACCCGCGCTGGCACGCGGAGAGATCCAATGTATCGGTGCTACCACACTGGATGAGTACCGCCAGTATATTGAAAAAGACGGCGCTTTGGAAAGACGTTTCCAGAAAGTAATTGTGGAACCGGCTACTCCGGATGAAACGTTACAGATTCTGAACAACATCAAATCGAAATACGAAGATCACCATAATGTGACCTACACGGATGAAGCGATCAAAGCCTGCGTTACTTTAACAGCGCGCTACATCACTGATCGCCACTTGCCGGACAAAGCTATTGATGCATTGGACGAATCTGGTTCACGTGTACACATCACCAACATTAATGTTCCGAAAAACATTGTGGAGATCGAGAAAAAATTAGAGGAGATCAAAGAAGAGAAAAACAAAGTTGTTCGTTCTCAAAAATACGAAGAAGCAGCCCGCTTGCGCGATACAGAGCGTACCTTGCTGGAACAGTTGGAGATTGCTAAAAAAGCATGGGAAGAAGAAAGCAAAATTCACAGGGAAACGGTTACGGAAGATAATGTTGCTGAAGTAGTTGCCATGATGACAGGCGTACCGGTGCAACGGATTGCACAAAACGAAGGCGATAAGCTGATGAAAATGGCGGAAGAGCTGAGAGGAAAAGTAATCGGACAGGATGAAGCGGTGAAAAAAGTGGTGAAAGCCATTCAGCGTAACCGTGCCGGGTTGAAAGACCCTAACAAACCGATCGGATCCTTTATTTTCCTTGGCCCTACCGGTGTTGGTAAAACACAGCTGGCAAAAATATTATCGAAATATTTATTTGACAATGATGATGCCCTGATCCGCATCGACATGAGCGAATACATGGAGAAATTTGCGGTTTCCCGCCTTGTGGGAGCGCCTCCGGGATACGTTGGTTATGAAGAAGGCGGACAATTGACAGAAAAAGTTCGTCGCCGTCCATACGCAGTCGTTTTATTAGATGAGATCGAAAAAGCGCATCCGGATGTGTTTAACCTGTTATTGCAGGCATTAGATGACGGAATGATGACAGACAGCCTTGGCCGTAAGATCGATTTTAAAAACACGATCATCATCATGACTTCGAACATTGGTGCACGCCAGCTGAAAGATTTCGGACAAGGCGTTGGATTTACCACCGCTGCGAAAACAGAAGTAGAAGGAGATCATGCAAAAGGTGTGATTGAAGGCGCATTGAAAAAAGCATTTGCTCCGGAATTCTTAAACCGTATTGATGATGTGGTGATGTTTAACTCGTTAACACGTGATGATATCCACAAAATCATTGATATTGAACTGAACAGCTTGTACGGCAGAATCCATGGATTGGGTTATGCGATTAAAGTTTCGGATGAAGCAAAAGATTTCATTTCCGAAAAAGGATACGATGTACAGTTTGGTGCCCGTCCGTTAAAACGTGCGATCCAGAAATACCTGGAGGATCCGTTGGCGGAAGAGATCATCAAATCCAGCTTAAGCGAAGGTGATGTGATTGAAGTAGGTTTCGAAAAAGAAAAAGAAGAAATCTCGATCAAGATCAGCAAACCGAAAGAGCCGAAAGCTAAAAAATCGAAGAAAGAAGATTTATAAATAGAGAATCCCCCGCAGATTGCGGGGGATTTTTTTGTTTTATTATTTGCAACATAAAATAAAGTATTTAAATTCAAAAACGGAATGGAAGAAACTAAGGAAATATTAGACCCTAAATGCAAATATATTGACTGTGATGATAATTGCTGTTACATTCCATATATGAGAAACACCTTTGATAAATATTGCTCATTTCACTCTGACGGTGGGATTTTTGGAACGGGAGAATCTTATGAACAATATCAAACATTCACCAATTCTAAGAGATATTATTATTAGGAGTTGTGTTCAAATAGAAATTTTTTTCAAAGAATGGGCAAAAGAACGATGTACAAATAATTCCGATTTTATTCTGTTACGCAAATACAATGAAAAATATAAAAATGGTGAAATAAAAGGAGCCAAAAACTGGACTATAGGAGATTATTTTGTTTTTCTGGAAGATATAAAAACTGACTTTGATTATAAAATATTTGTACTTCCATTAAATGACGAAATTGAGCCATTTGAAGACTGGACGGCTAATAAGCAGATGTTTTGGTGGAAAGCTTACAATGAAATAAAGCATTCTGGACATAAGGCTAAAAAACAAGCTACTTTAAAGGCTGCTTTATATTCACTTGCTGGCTTATTTCAGCTCCATTGCGCCCAACGGGATTCTCTTACATATCTAAAAAAATACAGTACCATCATTTTTTCAGAAAATTTTGGTAACCTAATTCTAGAAAAAATAGATATTACATCACCAATCGACTCAAAAAGATACCTTTTTAAAGCACCAGGAACTGGTGGTAAAAAATACAATTTAGCAACATTAGAACATTTTAAGAGAAAAGACTTAGGGCAAATCTAGTATTAAAAAAATTGTTTCGTTATATATAATAATGATAATGATTTTATTGGACAGATGAAAGTTATAACCAGAGAAGACTATAGTTAATTTTTTTCATAAAGCTTAAATAGACTAAACTAAAAAATATTTTGCAAAAACCACGATATTCACCGGAAGAAAGACAACGCATCCTTCATGAAGTAGAAGCAAAACGCTTGCAGGAAGAAGAAAGCGACAGGATTTTCAATCAAACGTACAGAAAAAGCTTTGTTTTTATTGCTGCCTGGGCAATCCGGCTTATTTATGTTATACTCCTTGTACTTGTTTTAATTTTTAATGACAGGTCCAATGGGCTAAAAAACGAAATTGTAGTTGATAAAAACGTTGAGAATTACACATATGCCAGCATCCGGGGGACCTTCCATATAAAAGATTACCACATATTTACAAACATACGGGAATATACGATTGACATCCGTGACCAGGGAATACCGGAAATTAATGTTGGCGACACTGTTCTTATTGAACGAAACATTTTTGGAAGGGCAATATACATTACTAAAAGTGACTGGGCCTGGGCGTATGGGATTGCAAACGGGATGAGTCCTATCCCTTACTGTATTGTGCTAATGCTAACGCTTTTCTCCTTCTTTTTAAATGATGGGACAGCACGCTTTACAAACAAACTATTATTACTTGTAGTGGCGGCAGACATTATTGCGATTATGGCTTATTTCTTATCATAACATCTGTTGGTTTCTGCCTGCCACAAAACCCGCTATTCCTGCCACTTAATCAATAAACCCACACATTCACACATTCCGGTGTTTTTGACATCGCTCCTGCCCTATTTTAGCTGTACAAAATAGCTACGACCCCATGAAAAAATCAATTTTTACATTCATTATTGCGCTCATTTCCATTGTTGCTACTGCAAAAGCAGAGGACGAAAGCGAATTTGGCATATTTAAAACCAAGGACGATTTTATTAATCAAAAACTAACAAAGATCGGGATGCTGCTTGCCAGCGATAACTTTAACGTGGGCGAGCTGAAAGTGCAGCTGAAGGACCACGCGGTGATCCAGGTGAACTGTGTACATGAACATTATTACGGTTTTAAATACATTGACGGGAACGATTATGTGCTGGTAGATGGGATTTTTGCACGTACAGTCATCATCGGCAACGTCAATTTATTGATCAGTCCGAAAGCGGATTTTAAAGTGGATGAAAATGGAAAATACACCTTTACTCCTGCCCCAAACGGCGCATTAAGCTATTATTTTGTGCGGGACCTGAATAAAAAAACGTCTTCCAAATTTGAACGTGCCATTGCCGATGATAAGGAGCTGTTGGAGAAATACAAAAATGACAAGGAAAATTACGGAGATGCGATCAATAAACAGATCAAATATTTGCTATTGTTCAATGATAAAGTCCAAAAGGACAGCAAGAAAACGAAGAGCAAGGGAAAATCGTCCGGTAAGCACAAACGGTAAATAAAAAAGAGAGCAGGATTTGCTCTCTTTTTGTTTTATAAATTGAAGATCAATTTATTTTTTTGTTTTTTCGCTTCCGCTGAACTCGTATTTTTTCTTTTCAACGCCACCTTTCATCTGCACCGCTGTACCTTCAATGTCGTAATTGGTAACGGTTGCTTCCCATTTATACTCATTTTTATCATCGGTATAGGTTCCTTCAAAGCTCACCATGTGCATTGGGGTATCATCTTCGGTATACGATGAATCGGTGATTACTTTGTAAGTTGCCGGCCCCAGGTTGATCTTATCTTCCATCAGGTCGCACTGGATTTTACCGCCCTTAATCACCACACTGCTTGGTACGGCTTTACCCCTGCCGGATGCTTTCATTTCATAAAATTGCACCTCGTATTTTTTACCTTCCAGGAATTTATTTTTCCCATCAGGCTTCATCGCTGTAAAAGCGGAAAATGTGAGCAACAGCATAACGCCTGCGGTTACTCCTGCTAATTTTTGTGTATAGTTCATGTGTGTATTTTTACGAGGTTAAGCAACATTTTTGCCAAAATTTAAAATGCTGGATGTAAAACTATACTTTATCTTTGTTTTCTGAAAATTTTTAACAAAATAATTAGAGCTGTCCGGGATCAATTTTTTCTGCCGTTCTCTTAATTCAAAAATAAAATATGATCGTTTTAAATGTACTGCTTTATTACCTGGTGATCATTCCCATTTCTTTATTGCCTTTTCCGCTCCTGTATGGTTTGTCCGATTTTCTTTTTGTATTGTTTTATTATGTTTTCGGATACCGTAAAAAAGTGATCCTGGGTAACATTCAGCGTTCGTTCCCGGATAAAACTGCAAAAGAGCAGGGAGAGATCAGCAAAAAATTCTACAGGCATTTTTGTGACCTGATCGTGGAAAGCTTAAAAACATTCACCATTTCGCGCAGACAGGTTGCAAAGCGCGTGGTGTGTAAAAATCCGGAGGTGATCAATAAATATTACGATCAGGGACGAAGCGTGATCATTGCCGGCGGGCATTATAATAACTGGGAAATTTTTGCCGTGGGTGTGAATGATCTGATCAAACACCAGATGATAGGAATTTACAAACCGTTATCTAATTTATATTTTGATAAAAAAATGCGGGCAACCCGCAGTAAATACGGTTTGTACATGATCTCGACCAAGATCGTAAAACAGGTATTTGATGAGGAAGCTAACAATTTAACGGCTACGCTTTTCGCGATCGATCAGTCGCCATCCAACCCAAACAACTGTTACTGGATGAAATTTTTGAACCAGGATACAGGCATATTATTTGGAGTAGAGAAATATGCGAAAGAATACAACCAGCCGGTGATTTACGGCCGCATTAACAAAGAAAAACGGGGTTATTACAGCTTTGAGTTTTACGATGTAACGGATGCGCCACGCGAAACTGCTTATGGCGAGATCACGGAAACAGTAAATAAAATGCTTGAAAACGACATTAACACATTGCCGCAATATTGGCTGTGGAGCCACAGGAGGTGGAAACATAAGCAACCGGCAGACTGGAATAAAGAAGATCAAAAATTAGAAAATAAAATAACCACCAAATGAAAAAATTAATTGTTTCAGCACTTTTGATTTCAGGCGCATTGGTTGCTTGTAAATCTTCAAAAAAATCAACAGCAGCAGCTTCTACTACGCCTGCTAAAACAGAAACTCCTGCAGCAGCAACTGGCGCAACGGTAACTTTTGCGCTCGACATCAAGCCGATCCTGCAACAGTATTGTACGCGCTGCCACAATCAAAATGAAAAAGGAGGTTATAACTTTGAGGAAGTAACTTTTGCTAAAAAAGCGGGTGCTAACGGCGAATTGCTGGGTACGATCAAGCATTTAGACGGTTTTGATCCGATGCCGGCCAATGATGATCCGATGCCGGCAGCAACAATTGCCAAGATCGAAAGCTGGGTAAAAAGCGGAATGAACTAAAAAAATGGACAATACTCCTTTAGCAGAACGCATGCGTCCAACCAGTTTGGATAACTACATTGGGCAAAAGCACATTGTGGGCGAAGGAGCCATTTTACGCAACGCCATTGCATCCAACATTTTACCTTCCATTATTTTATGGGGCCCACCGGGTGTGGGTAAAACCACGCTGGCAAATATTATTGCACACCAGTTGAAGCGGCCGTTTTATGCGCTCAGTGCAATCAACTCGGGCGTAAAGGATATCCGCGATGTGATTGATAAAGCAAAAGGGAACGGTTTGTTTGCCGGTAATAATCCTATTTTATTCATTGATGAGATCCACCGGTTTAGTAAATCACAACAGGATTCGCTGCTGGGAGCAGTTGAAAAAGGTACAGTAACGCTTATTGGCGCTACTACGGAAAATCCTTCCTTTGAAGTGATCTCCGCGTTATTATCCCGCTGCCAGGTGTATATTTTAAAACACCTCGATAAAGAAGATCTGCTGGAAATGCTGGACCAGGCGATCAAAACGGATGCTTATTTAAAGACTAAAAAGATCAACATCATTGAGAATGAAGCATTGTTGCGCCTTTCGGGCGGCGACGGGCGGAAATTATTAAATATTTTTGAGCTGGTGGTGAATGCCATCGGCGGCGAAATTATTGAGATCACAAATGAAAAAGTAAGCGGTATTGTTCAGCAAAATATTGCCATTTATGATAAAGCCGGTGAAAATCATTACGATATTATTTCGGCATTCATCAAGTCGATCCGCGGCAGCGACCCGAATGCCGCTGTATACTGGCTGGCACGAATGATCGAAGGCGGCGAAGATCCGTCGTTTATTGCACGCAGACTGCTGATCCTGGCTTCGGAAGATATCGGGAATGCCAATCCTACAGCGATGATCCTGGCCAATAATTGTTTCCAGGCAGTGAATGTGATCGGTTTCCCGGAATCAAGGATCATTTTGTCGCAAACAGTTATTTATTTAGCATCTTCTGCAAAAAGCAATGCTTCGTATGAGGCCATTGCCAAAGCCATGCAGCAGGTTCAACAAACGGGCGATCAGCCGGTACCACTTCATTTGCGCAATGCGCCTACCAAACTGATGAAAGACATTGGTTACGGAAAGGAATATCAATACAGCCACGGTTATGAAGGCAATTTTTCGGCACAGGAATATTTACCGGATGCCGTAAAAGGAATGAAATTTTATGAGCCGGGAAACAATGCGCGGGAAAAGGAATTGCGGGCGTTTTTGAAATCGAGATGGGGCGAAAAATACGGATATTAGTACGGATAACGAACAGGAACTAAACTCCGAATCTGTGTGTGGCGAGGCATAAAACAAAATTTCACCACAAAGGCACAAAAGAAAACATAAGGAGAAACCCATTCTACCGATGTATAGGGCCACAGATTTGCTTTGCAATTTTATCCGTGTAATTATTTATTAAACAAAAATCCGTGAATCTGTGGCGACAGAATAATCCGTTTTTATCGATTCCAACCACATCATCTGCGTTCTACCATGGGCAGATTCTTAATATTCGTTTCTGCTCTTTATCTGCAATAAAAAAAGCAAGCCTGTAAGCCGGGTTCTGTATTCTTCTGCAAGCAGAAAAACTTCTATCATTTATCTAGCCCTTTCATCACTAAAAGGATCCAGCAATCTACCCACCGGAATCGAACGAGCAGTTCTCAGGCTCCGGCTTATTTGATCTTTCAACTTCCAAGGTTTACCCCTAACAACTGTTGCCAATTGCTACCGTGAGCTCTTACCTCCCGTTTTCACCCTTACCTTCCGCAAGCGGATTGGCGGTAATTTTCTGTGGCACTATTCTGTTCCCGCATTGCTGCAAGACCTTCCAGTTAGGAAGTGGAATGCTCTGTGTTGCCCGGACTTTCCTCTCCCCTTCCCTTGCGGGATGAGCAGCGATAGAACGGCTTGCGGTGCAAAGGTAGCAATAAGTTCAATGTTCAAAAGTTTAAAGTTCAAAGTTTGTGAGGTAATGAAGGAAACTCAAAAATTGAATCCCGATAGCTATCATAAAAGCCACACAGAATCTGCGTACAGCCAACCTTGTACTTTAAACTGTGAACTAACTTAGCGCGATTTCCGTGGCCCCAAAGCCATATTTGGAATACGAGCCATCATAGAATTTGAGGTTCATGGAAGATAAGATGTTGCGGACTTCCTGCTTTAAACGGCCATTGCCAACACCATGGATTACGGTAAGCTTGCGGTAATGCTCGTTGATGGCTTTATCGAGTGCGGTTTGAAAATGGCGCAGCTGAATTTGTACAATCTCCGCATTACTCATACCTGTCCAGTTATCTGCGATCTCCTCGATGTGAATGTCTACTTCCATTTCAAAAACAGGATTGTTATTGCGGTGTGGTTTTGAAACTTTTTGCGATTGTTGCGATTGTTTTTTCTGAAATAATAATTTCGACAGATCTACTTTTTGTGCTTCCGGCTGATCGAAATACAATTCTTCACCCAGGCGTTTTACCGCAAGAATAATGGCATCTTCAGGAATAAATGGATTTTTTGTAAATGCGTTTTCTTTGTACAGTTTCACCTGTTTTATTTTTATGGTTTCCGAAACGGGCTGCTGGTGCTCATAATTATTGGCATTATAAAAAAGCGCATCAATCTTAATAGTTGAAAACAGGTCTAGTTCGCGCTTATCTATTGTTTCCATTAATTTGGATTCATACGGGTGCGCCTCACCTTTATCAACCAGGTCGAATCCTCTGCCATTGAAGAGCGAAGCCGAATAAAATACTTCGTATGCCGTATGATTGATCAGCCATAAATTAAAATCGGAGCGGGAAAGATCCCGTGGATTTTCCGGTGAAAGCGCTAAATAAACTCCCTCCTGCTCTTCTTCCCTGTCACTGCGTTTGCTGATATGCACTGTTGGCGTTTCCTCCACAACAGGAGCTGCTGCTTTTGCAGGTGCCGGCTGCGATTCGTCATAAATCGTCACCAGTTCATTTACCAGGAATGGAAGCTCAAATCCATCTTCGATGGTAACACCCACGGTTGTTTTATTGATGATCTTAGTCACCGTGCCTTCTCCTTTTTCGTTCAGAAACCGAACGTTATCTCCTATTTTGAATTTCATTCTGCAAATTTAATCCTAATTATAGATTAAAGCTGAAGTTAAATTAAAATTCACATGTTTGCTGACTGAGGTTTACCACTATGGGCACTAAGAAAAAAGAGAAAAACCAAGCTATTTTTATGCAAACATTGTTTTAAATTCACAGATGTTCCTGCCCGAATTGTTCAGGCGGGCATTATCCGTACTAAATATCTTCCACAAACGCGCCCGAATCCATCACCGAATAATATTTCTGCGACAATGCCGCACATTCGGTTTTCCATTTGGTAACGTGATATAAAGAGTTGGAAGAATCAAAAATAATTTCCTTCGGATGATACTTTTTCAATGCTTCCTCTATTTTTAATACCGGATTTTGGGAGATCACAAGATAATCCACTTCCAGTGGTACAGCAGTGTTTTGATCTGATGGCTGCAATTTAGCATTGATAATCGCCATGCGCTTATTATTGAATTGGATAGCGTTACCAGTAATATCCAGGGCATTGACTTTAATATCTCCTGTTATTATTCTTGAATTGTTCAAACCCAAATCCCACCAGTTATGCTTTACGTGAAATAACAAGCCGCTCTCATTTTGTGCAAAAGCCGAATCGGTGAGCAACACGTTATTTTTTGAATCCACAAAATCAATAGCGCTGGTTTTTGGGATATTGTATACAATTATTTTTTTCTGGCAGAATTGTTCCTGCTGTTCTGTTAATTGCGAGATGATCAATAAAACCGATACACACAAACCACACACCAGGTATTTATATTGCTTTTTTGTGAAATAATAAAAAATAAAAACAATGATCCCGTAGATCAGGATTGTTTCGGTTACAGTGATAGAAATTCCCTGTATTAATGCATACGGCCATTTCTCGATCCATTTTACAGAAGCATTCAGGAGCCACACACTCCAGCTGAAACCATAAGCAATGTAACCGGCAATAAAAGGGATTTTGGAAAATGCAAACAAGGCAATTCCTGCATACATGATCACGGTAGAAACAGGAATGACAATAAAATTGGAGATCAGGAAATAATTCGGGAATTGGTGAAAATAATGCAATCCCAATGGAAAGGTGGCAATCTGTGCAGCAATAGAAACCGATGTGATCGTCCACACCTGTTCCATCAACCAGTTCCCGGGCTCATACAATGAATTAATTTTCGGTTGGATATACACGATCCCGATCACCGCAATGTAGGATAATTGAAACCCGACATCCATCACCAGATATGGGTTGATCGTAAGCAATAAAAATGCAGATGCCGCCAATGTATTGTAAATATTGGTGTAACGGTTAAATGTTTTCGCAATGATAATGAAACTGAACATGGCAGCTGCTCTCAGCACTGATGGCGATAAACCGGTAAGGGCCGAATAAAACCAAAGCATCAAAATGAGGACAACGGCTTTGATGATGTGCCCGTGTTTTATTTTATCAAGAAAAAATAACAGCCAGTTAAATACAATGTACACAATAGCTACATGCAGGCCGGATACCGATAGTACGTGCAGCGCGCCGGTGCTGGAATATGCCGAAATAATATCCGCATCCAGCTTATCACAATAACCCAGCAATAATGCTGCTCCCACTGCAAACTCATCGTCCTTCACATGTTCGGCCGTTAATACTGTCAATAAACGATCGCGCAAAGCATAGGAACAGCTCAATATTTTATTGCCGGAATTTTTTTCAAGGTTCAGCCATGCATTTGTATTGATGCTGGTTTGCCCGAATACATTGTGAAAAGCCAAAAAAGTTTTGTAATCAAATTCGCCCGGATTTTGAATCCCGGGAATTTCACTAAAAGCAGAATTAAAGACCAGCTCATCGCCATATTTTAATTGCAAAGCGCGCGTATCTTTTTTAATATATGCCATTACCTTTCCACTGGTTGCGATCCAGCCGGAAGGCGCTTTTATCTCCAGCACTTCCAGCACCATTTTTAATGATTTTTCTTTTTCGATGTACGATTGCGCCAAACGTGCATGTACCGTTACGCTGCCTGAAACAAGTTTTGAAAAATGATTGGCATTGTACTTTTCGGTTTTAAAAATAGTGAGCTGATATGCCATCGTAAACAAGGCAATGTTAAGCGCCAGCCCAAACCACCACATATTGCGGTAAGTGGTGTTGAGCTTTGGAATAAGTACTATCGCAGCGATAATAAAAACCAATGCAGCTACAATTGCTGAAAGGAATGCAAACTGGTTTGGAAAATAAATAGCTGTGATGATGCCGGCAATAAAAGGAATGATCAATCGTATAAGGGGCGCCTGGTTCCAGAGTTTCATTTTTTTAGTTTAAGGTTCGAAGTTTAAAATTTAATCCCGGTAGCTATCGGGATTGCTGTACGCAGAAAATTGCGCGTGTTTGCAACCCATTCACAGATTATTAAATCGCGGAGCGATTATAATCTGCAAATTCATTTTTAATCTGTGAATGGGGTGCTAAATCACAATACGTGACAACTCAGGCTTTAATCTTTTCTACTCCGCGGGACAACCACTTTTACTATTTACGTAAACTGAATTTTTTTTGCGAATGTAGAACATTCACTTCAACAAATTTTATAAAAATGTTACGATTTTAAGGTTTCGGAAAAGTGGTATTTGTTTGATCCGGAAATATTTTATATTTGTTATAACAAACAAAATATTCATTTTAAAACTATTTTTTAATCATGGAAAATTTACAATACTATTATGATATGGTTGAGAACTGTATCAGGGATCTGGGTGTTGATCCTACAATCTGTCGCGGTGAACAAGCCGGACAATGGAGTTTAAAAAAAGGATCGGCATCTGTTTGGATCGATGTGTGGCACATTGAAGCAGAAGGCCGCGGCTATTTCCAGGCATTGGCGCCTGTAATGCAGGTACCGGCAACACGCCAGGAAGAATTTTTCAAGGAATTGCTGGAGCTCAACTACACCTTATACGGCGTTGCGTTTGTAAAATACAACGACTGGGTGTACGTAAAACTGATTCGCGAACTCGACGGACTGGAACAAAAAGAAGCGGCTGCAACCATGAACCGTGTTGGCTGGTACGCTGATGAATACGATGATAAACTAAAAGTGAAATACGGAGTTGTTGTGGGCGGAAGAGGATAATTGGTGATTAGTAAATAGCGAATAGGGCAAATAAAAATCGCGCTTCAATTATTGAAGCGCGATTTTTTATTTCTAAATTATTTTTTCATTATCAATTGTCAACTCCTTAAAAATACAGTGCGTCCTTTTTACTAATTACTCCTTACTAATTACCATCTTTTCTCATGTGGCTTGTAATAATCCTTGCCCGCGGCAAATGCCTCGTACTTTCCTTTTATAGCCATTACCAGCTCAAACTGCGACGCGTTTTTTATGAACGATTCGCTCAGGTTGCAATACTCTATAAATTCTTCGAATTCTTCTTCACTCAGGTCAATGATATCGTTTTTAATGTATAAACGAAACAGGTCTTTCAGAATATCTTCTTTCAGGTCTCGGTTCTCCCACTCTGCTACCTTTTGTTTGGATTTACCAAATTTGCTAAAGCGTTCATACAAATACGTGATCGGGCTTTCCAAACCGTTAATATCCTGGTATGCACGGCGCCGGCGGGTAGAATCCAGCTTTGCAATGTCTTTATCAATATCGCTTAAGCTGCGCGTACCAAATACGCTCACTTCTTTAAGCGTGTATTGCAGGCGTTGCATTTCCACTTCTATGTAATATTGTTTTTTAATGATGGAATCTTTCAGGCAAACTTTTTTGGTGTTAAAGCCTACCACCGAAAACAAAATGGTATCGGATTGATAGGCACTGATCGAAAATTTTCCTTCTGCATCTGCAAAAACGCCGGTATTCGTACGCTTATTGATCACCATTAATTTAGGAAGCGGCAATTGATTGTTACTTCCGTCGAATACCCGGCCCGAAATGCTTATGGATGTTTGGGCATGTTGCACAAAAGGAAATAAAAAAAGGAATATAAAAAAAACAAGTGCATATTTTTTACTTCCCCATTTTCCTGAGAGCTGCAAGTGCTTCGGATGGATTTGGCTGGTATGGGAAAGATTAAAAAGCATGTAACAAAATTAGGTTTTAACGGAAGAGTAAAATGCTAAATAACGTTAAAAAAGGATTTATATAATGTCCGGGAAAGCCATCAATCCACTTCTACAGGATCTTTGTCCTTTTTCTTTTTTTTAATGATCCGCGCTTTCGATTCTTCCCTCCGCAACAACCGCTCAATGTTTTTCTGATGTGTGATCAGTACCATGATCGCGATCAGGATCGAAAAAATGATGAGAGAAGGAACTGTTTCCTTGAAGACCACGATCACAATGACCGGGAACATCACGGCCGCCATCATCGAGCTTAGCGATACATAACTGGAAATAAGCAATACCACAATAAAAATCCCCATCGCGATCAGCGCCGCATATAAATGTACAGCGAGGATGATCCCCAGCAGTGTTGCAATTCCTTTGCCACCGCGAAACGATGCAAAGATCGGGAAAATATGCCCGATAAGGGAAGCAATTCCCAGCACCAGCTGCAGGTTGATGAACTGATTGCTGTGCGGCGTATAATCGCTGATGTGTGCCAGGCTTACTGCTGCAAATCCTTTGAGCACGTCAATGAGCAAAACGGGAATCCCCGCTCTTTTACCCAACACCCTGAAGGTATTGGTAGCACCTGCATTTCCACTGCCGTATTCACGTACATCTATCTTGTAATAGAATTTTCCGATCCATACAGCTGTTGGAATGGAGCCTAGCAAGTAGGCTCCGATCAGTAATAAGATATGTGTAGTGGTGATCAACTTATTCTTCTGCGCTTTGTGTTTTACGTAAAAACTGTGTCTTTTTACTTGGCGGACAAATGTTGAAATAATAATTCGGCTCTTTTTTGTCTTTGTCACCGGTTTTTTCACGTTTCTCCGGTTTCAGGTCTTTCAGTATCTGGTTAAATGCTTCGTTGGACGATACCGCCAGCATGGTGCCTCTCGTGTAATTGAAATAATACCAGTTGTTGGCATCCAGCTCAATGTAAATGTTCAGGATATCGCCACCGCGTTTTTTGATCAGCTCAATACGGCCATCCACGTATTTATTTACCTGTGTTTTGCCCATGTTACCAATTCCAATCTTACCGATGGATGTATAAGAACGGGTATCTTTGTTCCATTTCATCCGTACATCGTTAAAAAAGAATGTTTTCTTGAGCTCATCCGGGAATTTTTTGTACGACCCGTATAAATTCAATTGGGTTATCAATTTATCTGCTTGGTCTTTTCCTAACATCTCCCGCATTCCTTTTTCAAATACAGGACGTGAAAAATCGGTTGGTTTAAGGTCGGCAAAATTTACGATCGCATCCGACATTTTATCCATTGCTCCGTCCTCAAAGAAGAAATCCGTGCTCATCAGCATGTCAAACGCCACCGAATCCGGGATCAGGTAATGGATGGCGCTACCGAATGATTCTATTTTTACCTGGCCGAAATCACCACCGAGGTCTATTTTTCCTTCGCCGTACACTTTGCATTGCGCTGTATTCAGGCTCAGGTAATTACCCGGCAAGGAGCGTTCCACCAGTTTTTCTTTATTAGAAATGCGGTATTCGCGAGATCCTTTATCGAAGAACAGGAAACCGTCGGCAGGCAATACATACGGATCGTTGCTGGCTTCTTTTGGCGACAGGAACGCAGAATAAAAATGTGTTGAATCAGTGGTCACCATCAGGGAAGCAGCAATTGGCTTGCCTGCTCCGTCAAGCGGATCTTTTGGCACCGGAATGTAGATGTTGTTCGGATCAATCTCCGATTCAAACCTGAACCACGATTTAGGAATGCCTGCACAATCATGTGAAATGCGCACTGTACCGTCAAACACAAGAAACTGGTTGCTGGCTTTCAGCTTCACTTTTCCTTTGTATTCAAAATTAGGGCTTAAACGGAACTTGCTGGAATCCGGGATGTTGGTCTCCGCATACGTTTGAAAGGTGGTGTCTACGCTGATGTTGCTGAAATAAAACGTTTGTTTGGTTTTGATCTCATCCACATAATCATAAAAACCCGATCCGGCATAATTTTTCCGCGCATTGATGGTTACCGTACAATTATACAGGTTGTGGTATTTGGTAATGGAGTTCGCCACAATTTTTGAGTTGGTCAGCGGGCGGATCACGGCATCCCTTTCAATGGTCACATCTCCTTTATCAGGATAAATGCGGGCATCGGCAACATTGATGTACTTCACATCTTTTGCAGAGATGATGTTTTTCTTTAAATCCACTTTTGCTCCGGGCGAATAAAAAGCGAGAGAGTCCTGTTTCGGATGGGTCGAGATCCACTGCGGCCCGGTTAAATCCACATCTTCATTTGCCGCTTTCTGTGCAGCCTGCTTGCTTGCCCCTAACTCGATACTGTTCTCATCCATAAACCATTTGAAGTTATCCATATAACACATATACTGGTTCACCGGGAATTTAACGGGTGAGGTTTTGCCGTTGGTTTTAAATTCACCGTAACGCTTGCCGAAATCAATCTTTGCATTCACATTGTCTGTTGAAAGGGCAACGCCGGCAACATCCATCGCTTTTAAGTTGAAGCTGGCAGTATCCGATTGCATTATACTCGAGCTGAATTTTACAAGCTTGGCATCTAATTTCGCCCCGCTAAAATCGGCTGTACCGCTACCAAATAATTGTTTTGGTGTTAGTGACAGTCCTCCGCTAAATTCGGATTGGCCGTTGTATATCTGGAATTTTTTAGCTTTATTATTGGTCACATACATCACATCTTTCATCGGCACCCATTTCATCTTAACACTATCTCCGTGAACCTGGGGGAACTCCGGCTTTATTTTCTGCTCTTTCACATCAAAGGTCTGGGCGATCGCCTTGGTGGAATCGGGAAAAAATATAAAATCATTCGACTTTGTGACAGAGGTTACATAATTGATGGAACCATCGCCGCGCAAGCCCTGGTTACTTAATTTAACGGCACTGTTGTATGTTCCTTTTCCACCATACATCGGGTAACCGGCAGCAGGCGCCTGGTTCACAAACCCCAGTGAATAGTCGGGCTGTAATGTTAACGATTCCTGGATAACCGGGAAAATGCCCGCCGAAACCAGCGCACCTTTAAACGTTAAACCAGCATTGGAAAAGTTATCCAAACTATCGATCGTAAACGGCTCTAAGTGGAAATAAAATTTATCGGAAGTGTACTTCCCGTTCTGGATCGTTCGCTTGTTATAATATGCATACGAATCTTTAAAGCTGTTGAAGATCGGGTATTGCGGAAATGGTTTTCGCCCCGACTTATTAGCGGGATTATCAATTTCTAAATCTCCGTTGATGTGCTCGATCACCGTTTTTACCTTTACAAGCGGATATTCGCCATACGCATCCGGTTGCAGCGATTTCACACTTAAACGCAATGAATCCACATTTTTCAGGTCGATGATGAACTTATCATAATTGAAGGAAAATTCTTTTCCGAAAAAGTCAAAACGCCCGGCATGCACTACACCGGCAAAGGTAAAATCACGGTTCTTTTTCAGGATGATCTTTTGTTCAGCCGGAAAAATGGTTACGTTTTGCGAATCGCTCATGTAGATCTGGCGTACGCCAAAAATGGTCATGTCGTAATTCAGCAAATTGATGCTGGCATTGCTTGCATTACGCACTACGGAAGGGAACTGGATCACATCATTGTCAACATGCCCCGCTTTTGCAGAAATATAGGTAAATAATTTTTCCTGTACCTCCACCTGATCGTCCTCAATATCATACACAATAAAACCCAATGCCGAAAGGCGCACCAATGTGGGTTGAACATCCTTCAATGCATAGCCGGCATATTTGGAGTAGTCGGCGCCGGAAAATTTACGGTTCTCCCCATTTTTTTTCATCACAAATTCGCGCATCTGGAAAAGCGGGTTGATCGCATCCATGCCCTGTACACTTTCATAACGGTCGCTCCGGAAATAATTTGCCGATTCAAACATGGCATCTTCCTGCGAGTTTCCCACCAGCATACGCAAATCGATCTTAGGATCATCTATTTTCCAGGACAGCTCTTCAAAAAACATATCCACTTTATGGAATGTATTGATGAAAGGGGAACGGGAAATTCCGTCGCTGGTGCGGATCAGAGAAAGTGTACGGTCGGCGATCGTAAATTTCATACTCACGCTGGGATGCGTGATCGAATCCTTATCAAAATAAATTTTAATGTTTGCAGGCTCCGCTGTCAGCTTATCCTTGGTAATGCCAATGAGCTTGGCGCCCACGATCAGCACTACTTTCCCTTCCCGCTTAAAGATCAAACGGGCGTCTTCCTCCTTATTACCCGACCCCAGGAATTTAGGCCCCCGTTGTAAAAATCCGCCATCGTAATCCACATCCTTTGTAATGTTCGGGATCTGCATCCGCTTACTGTAAGAGTCAAACCGCGGATAGGTAATGTTTCCTTCCTTCTCGGAAACCACCTTTTCCGTCAGCTGTCCGATCAGTGGTTTCTGGAAATAATTTTTATTGTAAAACACCACCGAATCGGCAGTAAAACCACTTGTTTTTAGGGTGATCTGGTATTTTTTCAATTCGGCCCATACCGTATTCACATCCAGCCCGGCACGCATCCAGTTTACTTTACCGGTTTCGCCGATGAACACACCTTTGAACGGGTAATACACACCGCGCGTACTGTATACAATACCGCTATCGTTCTGGTTGTTGTAACAATGCAGATCCATTCCCGGAAAAATCACTTTGGGCACGCTGTCGTATTCGAAAATATATTTGTTGTTACTGGATGAATACTGCACCACCGCCGATTTGTAAAATGTATTGGAAGCAAAAAGGTTTTCGCTCATTTGCAGGTAATCCGAATAATTTTTCAGGATTTTGGCATTCAGGATCTTATTGATGCATTCCTGCCATGTCAGAAAATTATCTTCGCTTTGGGTGGAGTTAGCAAAGTTCATCACCGAATTCAAATAACTTTTATATTCGGGCAAGATCCTGATCTTTTTTTTGATCATCAGGTTGCAGCAATCGTAAGTTGCTTTTTTTAACTTATCGCTATACTTTGGGCTGTTCCATACCAATGTGAATTGCTCCATGTAATCCTTTAATTCTTTCTTGTCCATGTTGGTGACTTCAAACATGGTTTTTACTTCATCCAGGAATTTAACAGGGTCTTCGGAAAACTGTTTGATCGGATTTAACTGGGCGGATGCTTTTTGCGAAATGATACTCACGCTTAAAAGCAAAAACAGGAACTTGATTTTTTTCATTCTTCTACTACGCTATGACGGTTTAATAAAATGTAACATGGCCCACTGGTTGCTTATTGCCTTGTTTTCGAGATTTAAGCCCAGTTCTGTAGCTTTTGCCTGCAGTTCCGGTATGTCGGTTTCAAAAAAACCGCTCAATACCAGGTTCCCGTTTTTTTCGAGTGACTGAACATACACGGGCAAATCGGCCAACAGTACATTTTTATTGATATTTGCTAAGATAGTATGAAATAATTTTTTTTGCAAAATTTGCGCATTGCCTTTATGAACAAGCACGTTGTTGATATTATTTTTTTCTAAATTCTCGATCGTATTCTCGTAGCTCCAATCATCGATATCTATCGCTGTTATTGGATTTGCACCCGCCATGGATGCAACGATGGCCAACACCCCGGTTCCGCAACCCATGTCCAGCAAGGCTTTTTCTTTAACATTTAATAACATTAATTTTTGCAGCATCAGCTGCGTGGTGTCGTGGTGCCCGGTCCCAAACGACATTTTCGGCTCAATGATCACATCGTACTGAAAACCTTTTTTTGCTTCATGGAAAGGTGCACGGATGTAACATTTGCCATCTACTTCTATTGGCTGAAAGCTGCTTTCCCACTCTTTGTTCCAGTTTTGCTGCTCAATAAGTTTGGTAGTAAAAGCTATTTTGAATTCTTCAGCAAAATCACCGAAGGTAAATTCCACTTCCTCTTCACTGTATTCTTCTTCCTGGATATAGGCTAAAAAACCGGTTTCGTTTTCTACAAAACTTTCAAAGCCCAGTTCCGATAGTTGTGCAATCAGCACATCGCTTCCCTGTTCTTTGGGTGTTACGGTTACTGCTAATTCAATATAATTCATAGTTTTTTTTAAGATTATAGATTTACCACTAAGGTACTCAGGATACTAAAATTTTTGAACCACAAAAGAAAACAAAAAACACAAAAGGCGAAGCCTATACTTAGCTATTGCTTGGTGTTATTAGTGCTTTTGTAGTAAAAACTAGAAAGAATTAATGATGTTGATAAAATCCTGAGATTTCAAAGATGCGCCGCCTACAAGCCCGCCATCCACATCCATGCAGGAAAAAAGTTCTTTTGCATTTTCGGCATTACAGCTGCCGCCGTATAAAATGGAGGTGTTTTCCGAAATTTCTTTTCCGTATTTTTTATTGATCTCGGAACGGATAAAATGATGCATTCCCTGTGCCTGGTGGCTGGTAGCTGTAAGTCCGGTACCAATTGCCCAGATAGGCTCATAGGCTATGATCAGCTTACTGAAATCTGCTGGGGATAAATGATACAATGTTTCTTTTAATTGTTTTTTAACCACCTCCAGTTGCTGGTTATTGTTGCGCTCTTCCTGGTTTTCGCCGATACAAAAGATCGGTACAAGGCCGTTTGCCAGTGCAAGGTTTACTTTTTGTGTTAATACAGCAGCGGTTTCATTGAAATAATGGCGGCGCTCGGAATGGCCGATGATCACATGCGTTGCGCCTGTGGAAACAATCATTGCCGCAGAAATTTCGCCGGTATGGGCACCGGATGCATATTCCGAACAATTTTGCGCAGCAACGGCAAATCCATGCAATGCTTTTAATTCCTGCACAGCAACAGTGATGTGAATAAACGGACAAGCAATTATTTTAAGTACTTCTGATGAGGCGGGTGAAGCAGCAATTTCGCTGATCAGCTCCATGCCTTCCGCAAGGCTTTTATTCATTTTCCAGTTTCCTGCAACGATCTTTCTTCTCATAGGTTTATATGTTTTAAAAAAATTAAAACCGGTTCCTTTTTCCTAATTCTTTTAAATGTTCTAAAACGAAATTTTACAGGTTACTGAACCCTTACACGCGGATCTAAAATTCCGTATACAATATCCACAATAATATTGATGGCCACAAAAATAAGTGCGAATATAAGTGTGGTTCCCATTACTACAGGCAGGTCATTTTTATTCAGCGCATCCACCACTTCATAACCAATCCCTTTCCAGTTAAAGATCATTTCCACAAACACTGCTCCTGCCATCAGGCCTGCAAACCAACCCGAAATGGCTGTAATAACCGGGTTCATGGCATTTTTCAACACATGCTTAAAGATCACTTTATAAAAGCTCAGGCCTTTAGCGGTAGCCGTACGGATGTAATCCTGCGAAAGCACATCCAATACCGAGCTTCGTGTGAGCTGGATGATAATGGCCAACGGACGCAATCCAAGCGTTAATGTAGGCAGGATTAGGTTTTTCAATGTTAAATGCTGGTCACCAAAATCATCAGTGGTGTATAGCGAACCTTCGTGACTGAGGCCTGTGTACTTGCGCAGCACGTACCCGAAAAACCAGGAGATGAGCAAACCAATAAAGAAGGATGGCAAGGCCATTCCAAAGATCGCAAAAATGAGTGATCCTTTATCGAACCATGAATTTTTCTTAATGGCGGAAAAGATCCCGAGCAGTATCCCGAAAAATGATCCGAAGGTAATGGCAGAAAATGCCAGCACCGTGGTTTCGGGCAGGGTATCTTCAATAATATCGGACACCTTTCGCTTGGTGATATAGGAACGTCGTAAATACGGATATTTGAGCACCACCACTTTGCTTCCGATCGGAAATAATTTCAGGTAAGAAGAATATTTATCCTTATCCAGGTACAGGTAATGATCTTTGTTTACAGGATCGTGAACGGAAATGGGTGAAAGGTCGTTCATGTACATCAGGAACTGTGTCATAAGCGGCTTATCGCGGCCCAGATCCTTGTTAATGGCATCAATGGATGCCTGATCGGCACGCTGGCCAAGCATCATGCGTGCAGGATCGCCGGGTAGCACATTGAATAAAAGGAAAACAACTGTAACAACTCCCAGCAAAACCAGGAACCCGTACATCAAACGTTTGAGTATAAATTTTGCCACAAGCTACTTCTTAAAATATTTTTCTTTTACATCGTTAAACGACGGAAATGAATGATAATGCCACATCTCTATTACTGTTGCGTCTTTCAATAAAATCAAGCCCGGATTTGCGCGGATCATAGTGCGCAACGGCACATCATCCAGGTTGGTATAAATCGGGTAATTAACGTTGATCTCTTTTTTAAAATTTAACACCGTCATGCTGTCGGAAGAAGTAAGTCCTGCAAATTCAATTTTATTCAGTGAACAAACGGCAGCAAAATCATTGATCTTGCCCTGTACACTTTTGTTTGTTTTGGTAAGGTCCCATTCTACTAATAAAAACTTATAACCCGGTTTTTGCAGGAACTCGTCAGAGTAATCTTCCCCATATTCATTGTGCATTGCAAAACCGTTGATCGGTGTTATATTTTTATCAACTGGTTCAGGGTTATTACCAATGTAATCATAATTCTTATCCCAATCAGGCGGCCAGTTATCGAACCATTTTACTTCACCTGTTTTTTTATTTTTTAGCTGGTAAGAATACTTCACTTGCGGGTGAATGGCTTTGTACAGGTCGGTACCGACTTTGTAAGCGCGAAAATCCTTAACAGGTAAGTAATTGTAAGTATAAAGCGGGAATGCCAGGCACAGAAGCATAGCGATCACCACAAACACATTTTCAACCCTTGTATTGCTAAAAAGCGGAGCGATATCTTTGTTTTTGATCAGCAGGATAATGCTCAACACCAGCATGATCACGTTGTTGCGGAACTCCTGCCATGGGGTCATAATGATGAAATCGCCAAAGCAGCCGCATTCAGTTACCGCATTGTAATATCCCGAGTAAAAATTAAGGAAGGCAAAGAATAAAAGCATCAGGATCAGCAACCAAAGTGTAAGCCTGATACGGGCTCCCATTAAGAGCATGATCCCCAACAGCGTTTCCAGCGCGCACATAAAGATGGCAATGGCCAATGAGAACGGCGCCAGCCATTCCATTTTAAACACATCAAAATATTCGTTCAATTTGTAGGAGAACCCAAGTGAATCATTGGCTTTGATAAGGCCCGAAAAAATAAAAAGGGCACCTATCCCAATGCGAAAAAGCACCAATAATACTCTGAAAATTTTTGCACCCATATTGGTATTAAGTTTATTCGTTTAATTTGATGAGCGCAAAAACGGAATAATTGATCATATCGTGAAAATTAGCGTCAATACCTTCCGAAATGATGGTTGCTCCCTTATTGTCCTCAATTTGTTTTATCCTCAGGATCTTCATCAGGATCAGGTCGGTAAGCGAACTTACCCGCATGTCTCTCCATGCTTCGCCGTAATCGTGATTTTTGTTCTCCATCAAATTCTTTGCCTCATTTGCATATTTGTCGAACAGCTTACCTACTTCATCTGCCGGCAGTTCCATACGGGTGTCATTCTTCAGCTCCAGTTGGATAAGCCCGATAATGGAATAATTGATGATGCCGATGTACTCGGATTTTACATCATCGTTTATTTTTTGAGTACCTTTATCTTCGATATTCCTGATCCGTTGCGCTTTTATAAAAATCTGGTCGGTGATAGAGCTGGTGCGCAATACACGCCATGCAGTTCCGTAATCCTTCATTTTTTTAATAAAAATATCTTTGCAGGAAGTGATCGCGGTATCGTATTGACTGGATGTTTTATTCATATCTTAACATAGCGCCCGGTTGTTCGTCCTTAGACCAATACCCGGCTGAAAAAAATTTTATATAATGACGGCACAAGATACAGTTTTTTCTCAAAAAATAAAGCAGATTTTTGATCCGGCTGGCAAACCCTTAATTATGGGTATTTTAAATATTACGGACGACTCGTTTTTTGATGGTGGAAAGTACACAAACGAAGCACAGTGGCTGGAGCAAACAAAAAAAATGCTTTTGGAAGGTGCCGATATTATTGACATTGGCGCCTACTCCACACGGCCGGGTGCAAAAGACATTCCGGAAGCGGAAGAAACAAAACGGCTGCTGGAAGTGATCGTTTCTCTGAAAAAAAATTTCCCGGAAATTATGCTTTCCGTGGATACGTTTCGCGCCAGTGTGGCCGAAAAAGCAGTAGCAGCGGGTGCGGATATCATCAACGATATTTCGGGCGGAACAATGGATGACCGGATGTTTGAAACTGTAGCAAGGCTTAACGTACCGTATGTACTGATGCACATACAAGGCACACCGCAAACAATGCAGGCAAATCCCAGCTATAAGGATGTGGTAACTGAAGTATTCGGTTTATTGCAAAACGGACTAAAAAAGCTGCATCAGCTGGGGCATCACCGGGTGATCATTGATCCCGGGTTTGGCTTCGGAAAAACAGTGGAACAAAACTACAAATTGATGAAAAACCTGGAAAAATTCGGGGAATTAAATTGCCCGGTACTGGTTGGCATTTCTAGAAAATCAATAGTTAATAAACTACTGAATATCAAATCAAAAGATTCACTTAACGGAACTACTATTTTAAATACAATTGCAGTACAAAAAGGTGCAAAAATCATCCGGGTACACGATGTGAAGGAAGCGCAGGAAGTACTGAAGATACTACATCAGCTCAAAGCTTAGAATTTAAAGTTTGCTGTATGCAGATACTATGTTTTTTTGAGCCACAAAAGAAAGCAAAAGAATACAAAAGCTCTGTGTGTTTAAAGACTGTATTTATTCTAAAACGTTAAAATAAACCTCAATTATTGATTCGTGTGGCCAATGTGTATTTTGAGCGCTATCAAAAAAAGTCTTTCTTTGCGCCTTCGTGGTAAACTACAATTCTATCTGCAACCCGTCATACGCCAGCTTAATGTGCGGCGGCAATTCCTTTTCCACTTCGGCATGTAATCCCAGCTGATGGCTGATATGCGTAAAATAAGTGGTTTCGGCTTCCAACTCGTTTGCCAGGTCGATGGCCTGCTGGAAAGTAAAATGGGAAATGTGCTCTTCGCGCCGGAGCGCATTCAGCACCAAGACTTTTGATCCGCGGATCTTCTCTTTTTCTGTTTCCGAAATGTAATTGGCATCGGTAATGTAGCTGAAACCGCCCACGCGAAAGCCAAATACAGGTAATTTGTGATGCATTACTTCTACTGGTAAAAACTCAATGCCTTCAATGCTGGTTAGTTTGTTTTCCAGTAAATACAGGTTAATTTCAGGAATACCGGGATATTTAAAATCACTGAAAATATAGGCGAATTCCCTTCTTAATGCTTCCTGCACCCTCGCGGAAGCATATACCTCCATCTTTTTTTTATTGATGAAATTAAAGGCGCGAATATCATCAAAACCTGCTGTATGGTCCTTGTGCTCGTGCGTAAAAATAACTGCATCCAGTTCTTTTACATCCTCCCGCAGCATTTGCTGCCGGAAATCGGGTCCGGTATCGATCACAAAATGTTTTCCTTTTTCTTCGATCAGTACGGAGGAACGCAGGCGCTTGTCTTTTTGACCGGACGAATGGCATACATAGCAAGGGCAAGCAATGATCGGAACTCCCTGTGATGTACCTGTACCTAAAAATGTAACGCGCATAAACGGATATTGGATATTAGACTGTGTGCGTACTGTGTTGTAAAGATAAAATCGTTTTGAGTTAATTGCTAATAATTTAGTTGAAAAGTTAGAAAGTTAAAAGTTTGCTGTGTTTGTTACAATTAACCCGTAAAGGTGCAGGGTGCAAAGAAACAAAACGCAAAAATTATGTGGATGAAAATAAACACAGCACTAACACTGATTAGTATATTCATATTGATTAGTAATTAGTATTACCTACCTTTGCAAAAAATGGATCCGATTTATTACATCCTCATCAGTGTGTTGGTGCTGGTTTTTGCCGGTACTCTTTTCCGGTTATGGAAAAAAGAACAGCAATTAAAACAAGGCTATAAGCTGCTGAAAAAGGAAAACGGCGAATTGCTGAACCAGATCCATGCGCTGGAACTGGAAAATTCCAAATTCAGGTTGAACCCTCATTTATTTAAAAACACACTCAATTCCATACAGGGATATGCTTACCGTACACACCAGGCCATGGAAAAGCTGGGCGGCGTGCTCGATTATATTTTGTATGAAAGCAATGTGCAGTACATTGCTATCAAGGATGAACTGGAATTTGTAAAAAATTTTATTGAGTTGAATAAAATAAAGCTCGGGCCACTGTTCGATTTCCGTTTCAGGATCAGTGTAAACGAAGGAAACCCATTTTACGATGAGCCATTGGTTTCGCCACTGATCACTGCTTATTTTATTGAAAATGCCTTTAAACATGCGGAGCTTACAAGTAAAGACGCGTTTATTTCCATTTTATTTGAGCTGAACGACGATGAGTTTATTTTTACGGTTTCGAACAAGATCAACAAGATGCCACATTTTAATTCCAACAGCGGCATTGGAAAAGAAAACATGAAAAAACGCCTGGAGATCTTGTATGGAAGAGCCTGCAGCGTGGATTATTCGGTGCTCGAAGAAGTACATATTGCCCGTTTACAAATCAATTTACGAGATGTTAAAAATAAAGTGCATCCTGCTGGATGATGAATTACCGGGACTAACGTATCTGCGCATGCTCTGCGAACAATTCCCCTTTATTGAAGTGGTAAAATGCTTTGATTCGTCATTAAACGTTATTGAAGAATTTAAAACACTCGAATTTGATCTTTGCCTGCTGGACATTAATATGCCGGGCCTGAGCGGGCTGGAAGTGTCGCAGCTATTAAAAGATAAATACATCATTTTTGTATCGGCGCACCCCGAATATGCTGCCGATGCGTACGACCTCGAAGCCGTTGATTTTATAAAAAAGCCGGTGGCAAAAGAACGCCTGGAAAAAGCCCTGAACAAAGCGCATAAGCTGATCACCGGGAAAGATAGCCGCAATACCTATTTCAGCTGGAACACCAACCGGGGAAAATCGATGCTGTTTTTTGATGAGCTGCTTTACATTAGCACTTCCGGGATCGACAAGCGTGATAAGCTGGTATATTTGAAAGACGATCAAACCCTGTTGCTGAAAAATGTTACCATCGAAAAACTATTGTCGCTGCTCCCGCCCAACGATTTTATACAAGTAAACAAAGCGGAAATTATTTCTAAAAAAACAATCCGGTCGCATGCCGCAGATGAGATTACACTGAAAATAAAACATCCTTCAAAAAAACAATTTGTAGTAACACTGGGCGATTCGTTCCGGAAAAATTTCCAGGACTGGCTGAAAACCTGCTAAATACGAATGAATACACATTTACTAATCCGGTGCAGCAATAACCAAATTCTACCGCATAAAGGGCAAAAAAAACATAAAACCAGACTAAAAAAACATCTTAAAATGCCCTATTTCAACTTTGTATTTTTGTGCCGTACCTGGTAAAAAAATATGCGGTATAAAAGTGATTACATTCATTACATTATTTAACCTTTTTGTTACATCCTTTCCGGTTTCATTACAGTTAGCTTTTCCCGCCCTTGTATTGATTTATTTTTGCAGCTGAATATTTATTCCAGCTATGAAAAAGATCTCTTTTTTATTTATTTTATCCGCGGGGCTAAACACTTTTTTATCAGCGCAAACAGGTGTTGGGATTGGAATTTATCCTACAGGGACCGATGCTGGCATTGGATTGCGCACCAGTAAAAATTCCAAATGGCTGCTGGATGCACGCCTTACCAAAGCAAATTTGTACAACACACTTACCCTGTCTTCTTTCACTACAGAAGCTTCTGCGGTTTGCCGCCTGATCCGGCTGGAAAAAGTACGTTTCCATGTAGGCCTGGGCGTACGTACCGAATGGAATTTTGCAGATAAGAAAAGTAAAGTCGGGGGCGTGGTTCCCGTTGGCGTAGAAGCATTTCCCTTCCCTTTTCAGAATGCAGGATTATTTTTTGAAGTGGCGCCGTATTTCATACATGATTTCAATTTCAGCTATTCTGCGGGATTACGCACCGTAGCGGGATTTGTATTTTATTTTCCAACAAAAGAAAAAACAACAGCACCTAAACCCAATTAAGCATGTTCAGAAAATACAACCATATCTTATTTTATATCGTCGTGATCGGCAGTTTCCTGGGATTGATGTACTGGATCGTGCAAACCGGAAAACCACTGGAAGCGGGAAAAGTAACGGTATTACCAACTGCAGCAGCCAGTCACGATATAATAGGCATGTTCCGCGATGCGATCACACAGAGCATCAACCACCCGCTTGCTATTTTATTGCTGCAGATCATTGCCATTATCATTACAGCACGTACGTTTGGTTTTTTGTTTAATAAAATAGGGCAGCCAACAGTGATCGGTGAAGTGGTTGCCGGCATTTTCCTGGGGCCGTCCCTGATGGGTATGTGGTTCCCGGAGTACACCGCATTTTTATTCCCGAAAACATCGCTGCCTACCTTGCAGTATTTCAGCCAGATCGGCCTGATCCTCTTCATGTTTGTGGTGGGAATGGAACTGGACTTGAAAGTATTGAAAACAAAAGCGCGCGATGCCATTATTATCAGTCATGCCAGCATTATTGTGCCCTACGCACTGGGGATGGGGCTTGCGTATTTTATTTATGAAGAATATGCGCCGGCAAACATCAATTTTCTTTCGTTCAGTTTGTTCATGGGTATTGCCATGAGTATCACCGCATTTCCGGTGCTGGCAAGAATTTTACAGGAACGCGGGATGACCAAATCCAAGCTGGGTACCATTGCGATTACTAGTGCTGCAGCCGACGATATAACAGCATGGTGTATCCTCGCTTCGGTTATTGCCATTGTAAAAGCGGGATCGTTCACCAGCTCCGTTTTTACGATTGCCATGGCATTGGTGTATGTTTTTATTATGCTGAAGGTGATCCAGCCTTTCCTGAAAAAAGTGGGCGAAGTGTATTCCAATAAAGAAACGGTAAGCTTAAATATTATTGCTATCATTTTCGGCGTGCTGCTGATCTCGGCGTATACAACGGAAGTGATCGGAATTCATGCATTGTTCGGTGCATTTTTGGCTGGTGTGATTATGCCGCCATCGTTCAGCTTCCGCAAAATTTTAACCGATAAAGTAGAATACGTTGCGCTGGGTTTATTGCTTCCCTTGTTTTTTGCTTTCTCCGGATTACGCACGCAAATTGGTTTGCTGAACGATTCGCATACGTGGCTGATCTGCGGAATGATTATTTTGATTGCCGTGGTGGGAAAATTCGGTGGAAGCATGTTTGCTGCACGGTTTGTAGGCCAAAGCTGGCGTGATAGTATTGCCATCGGTGCGTTGATGAACACGCGCGGGTTGGTGGAACTGATTGTGCTGAACATCGGTTATGATTTAGGCGTGCTTACTCCTACCGTTTTCACGATGATGGTATTGATGGCGCTCATCACTACATTTATGACCGGACCAGCGCTGGATCTGATCAACCATTTTTCGAAAGAGCCAACAACAGATAAAGGAAAGATCCTGAAACAAAAATTCAAGATCCTGATCTCGTTTGGAAATCCGCTGGCAGGTAAAAAGATGATCCGTATTGCCAACATTCTTTCGGCTTCGGCCAGCACACAAATTACCGCTTTGCACATCACCCCGAGTGCAGATACCAATAAATTTGATGCAAACGAATATGAAAAGGAAAGCTTTAAACCGATCCGCTCCGAAGCAAATAAGCTTGGAATTGATATTAAAACAGTGTACAAAGCATCGAATGATGTGAGTGATGAAATTTTAAATTCGGCCAACGCGGGTGATTTTAATTTGCTGATCGTGGGCGCCGGACAATCGGTTTTCCAGGGATCGTTTTTAGGAAAGCTGATCGGGATCACTGCCAAAGCGCTGAATCCGGAAAAGCTGATCAACACTATTGCAGGGAAAGAAAGCTTGCTGGAATCCCAAACGGTGATCGATGAAAAAATAAAAGGATTTATCTCACAAAGCAAAATTCCCGTGGCCATTTTTATTGATAAGGAATTTACCAGCCCCGAAAATATCATCATCCCGATTTTTTCCATCGGTGATATTTTCCTGCTGTTTTATGCAAAACGTATCATAAAAAACAGCAATTGCCGGTTATTACTGGTTGATTACAACGAGATTATCAATTCCAATTCGGAAATCAAAGAAGAGATCACCAACATTGAAAATTTTGCTCCGAACACTGTTTCGTTGAGCAATAAAAAAGAACTGGTATTTAATTCCTTGCCCGAAACCAGCCTGGTGATCAGTAGTTTTGAAGGATGGAAAATGCTGGAGCAGGAACAAAATTCGGGACAGGTTTCGTCGTCGGTATTGCTGATCAGGCCGTAAGTATTCGTTATCCTTAGCTACAGCTTAAAGCTTGCACCAATACACAAAAACATCTCATAACAACCGAATGCCTGTTTGGCTAAGCCATTGTAAATCTGCAATTGTGAGTAACGTGCATACACCACTTTATTGGCATATTCCAGGAAAACGTGCTTGAAAAATGTGGCACGGAAGGATACATCGGCATCCACATTCCAGCCGCCAAACTGGAAACCCGGGTTATTGTTTTTTCCGAAAATAGTATTTTCCACATGCGGAATCACCGGCCCTGCTCCTGCTTTGAGCAGGCATACAAACTGAAAGCGGGATTTAAACGCATCTACCAAAGGAAGTTTTCTTACCAGGTTTAATTCCAGGAAATTAGCGCCGTTGTTCAACTGCCATTTAAATGTGCTTTCGCCGGTTTTTACAAGGCTGTCCACTTCCCTGCCTTCAAATGTTCCTTTTATCCGTACTTCCCGGTCAGGGATCACCACGTATTTGGTATGGTCAAAATTGATCTCCAGCCCCCAGGTTTGTGCTTCGTTAAAAAAGTAACCAATGCGGTAATTGTATTGCGGAATGGTAATGTCTTTTTTCAATAATTTTTTATCCCAGCCTTCGTGATCATGCGCGCGCAAACCTTCAAACGCATAATTATTATTCAGGGACGGCTGCGAAATGTGAATGTTGCTTTTGGTGTACCACTCGTGATTATAACCCCAGGAAAAATAAAAATCGCCGTTGCCCACCACCTTCTTTTTTTTTGCCGGCGGAGTATCCGTTTGCGACAAAACAGCAAAGGCATTTGAAAACAATAAAAAAATTAAAAGGCATTTGAGGGAAAAACGGTTATTCATGCTGTACAATCGAATTAAAGAATAAATGAATGAAGGTATCTTACCGGGGCTCAAAAGTACATTATTTCATTCAATTTTGGGAAACGAAGGTTAAAAATAAGAGGGGCATCTGATGATTTTTGTCAGGCTTTTGTTTGAATAAACCGTAAATTTGGAGCATTAACTAAAAACATTTTTGTGCCACACGACCACGATCATCACGACCATAGCCACGGACACCACCACCACGTGCCCAAAAGCATTAATACGGCTTTTAAGCTGGGGATTCTCCTAAACATGTCATTTGTATTGCTGGAAGTGGCGGCAGGTTTCTGGAAGCATTCGCTAGCCCTGCTGACCGATGCCGGCCATAATTTTAGTGATGTGGTAAGCCTGCTGTTTGTGCTGATCGCGCACCGCCTGGCAAAAATGAAACCTACCCGCAATTTCACTTATGGTTACAGCAAATCAACCGTATTGGTATCCCTTGCCAATGCCATATTGTTGTTGGTAGCTATTGGCGCCATTGGCTGGGAAGCCATCAGCCGCTTTTCCGAGCCGCATCCTGTTGAAGGCAGCGTGATCTCCATCATTGCTTTTGTAGGCCTGATCATTAATGCTGTAACGGCATTGCTGTTTTTCAGGGACAAAGAAAAAGATTTGAATGTAAAAGGCGCTTATCTGCACATGGCATCAGATGCAGCGGTTTCGCTGGGTGTGGTAATTGCCGGAATTGTGATCATATACACACACTGGTATTGGCTGGATTCCGCAATGAGTCTTGTGATCATAACGGTGATCATTTTCAGTACCTGGGGATTGCTGCGCGATTCTGTAAGGCTTTCGCTGGATGGCGTACCGATGGGCATTGACCCGGAAAAAGTACGCGTTTATTTTTCGAAGCTGACAGGTGTTTCTGCTTTTCATGATTTGCACATCTGGGCAATGAGCACCACCGAAGCCGCATTAACGGTACACGTGGTTTCTGCAGCAGTGGATACGGATGCCCTAATCTCAAAAATCAAACACGATTTGCACCACGATTTTGAAATTGAGCATACCACAATCCAGGTGGAACGGCCAGGAAAAGCGCTGGATTGTGAACAGAAATGCTGAGGATATTTTAGGCTGATGCTTTATTGCATAGATCCGGCTATTTCAATAGCACTAGGGGAAGCTTACTCCGGCGTTTCTTTAGGAAGAAAATCGCGGCTAGGAAATACAAAACTGGTATCAACTGGCATTCTTAAATTTTCAACGACGTTAAAAAGAGTGTATGCCAATTTCGCAACAGGCACATCATCGTCAGGAGAAAATAATACAACCGTTATTTTTTTGTTGTTAGCCGATAAAATAAATTTGAAAGCTGTTCCATCCGGCACTGGCGCGCCTGCGGTGGTGTCGTCTTGTGTTTTTAAAATAATTGGGACTAACGAATCAACAACTGCCATGCTTTTTGAATCAAGCATTTCTTTATAATATTTTTCTTTATACTGACCTAATGCTGTACATGCAATCATTTTTTTATTATTGTAGAGATGAAGCGACGTAGTTGTCCAACCATGCACCATTGTCAGATCAATAAAATCAAATGAAACAGGCGCAATAACAGGTTTCTGCCTGCACGATGAGAAAATCAATACAACAACAAAAACAACTAATTTTATTACAGAAATTTTATTGATCTGTATCATCCGCTTATTTTTCCACGCAATTAAACATCAACAGCGCGCTATTTTTTTTTACAATTCACAATCCTGTTTATTATCCACAGCCACATAATTAATCTGGTATTCTGCCGGCACCATCTTATTAATGTCTTTTATGATCTCGTCGATTTGCCAGAGGTAATAACAGTGCAAATGAATATCTTTTGTGATGTGGCCTCTTGTTGTTGAAACATCATATTCCGTACCGCTCGTGATCATAATGCAATTGTTAAAATACGAACCCTTCAGCGTATTCAAATTGATTTTTTTTATCGGTAAAATGTAGTCTGCTGTAATTTTTTTTGAAAACAATGTCGTATCTTTTTCTGAAAGCATGTACCGTTTTTTAACAGTAATGCTGCTATCTGTAACAATATAAATGGAGGTGCCGTCATTGATCCTCTCCGCATGATTATAAGTGGTGATGATCAATCTGAATGCGGAGAGATTCTCATTAGCTTTGACCTTGCTTGCAGGCTGGACACAGCCAGCTGCAAATGATCCGCAGATCAAAAACAGAACAAAAAATGGTATGTAGTGGTTTCTCGTCATGATGAGCTTATTGCAAACGGCCTTGCGTTAAAAGCACCAAAAAGATAATGGAAAATAGTACAACAATCGTAATTACAAGCGCTATTAAGCCAATTAAAGCCGAGCGCCAGCCCGAATATGTTTTGCCTCCATTGCTGATGTGCTCATCAATTTGTTTGCCCTGGTAATGCCTTATTAAATAAAAAGCAAGGTATGAATAGATGATCGGGATAATGTAATTGGGAACGTTAACGGAATCCGGGATCATAAAAATCCCTCCGAAAATAAAAACGCATACGGCGATCGTAATAAACCATGTTTTTTTATATCGTTCCCTGTCGTTTAGCGCCTTAAAATTTTCTGCAATAATATAACCGGCAGCAAGCGGCCCTCCGAAAAAAGCCACAGCGTACATCGATTTGTCTTTATAAAGTTTTATTTGTGGAATTTCTTTTTGATCAATTTCTGTTATAAGATCTGTCATGAGAGTAGGAATAAATTAGCGTGGGTTAGTGTTATTAATAGCTTTTATATGATCATCAAATTTAATCAAATTAATAGACAGAAGAAAAACAAAAACCCTGTAAACTTTTGATTTACAGGGTTTTATCATTTTGATCAGTGGTCTTGTAGGGATTCGAACCCCAAACCTTCTCATCCGTAGTGAGATGCTCTATCCAGTTGAGCTACAAAACCAGCGTGCTTTTTGTAAAGCGATGCAAAGATAAACAAAACATTTATACCGCAAAGAAATGCGGTATAATTTATTGCAAAATACTTCACACTTTCCCCGTCTACCCTGCCTTAAATTGTAATACATTTGCTTCGAACCAATTAATTTTATACCTATGGCACCAGTTTTTAGTACAATCCTGATTGTATTTATTTTACTTTTTTTATTTCTTTCCTTTGTTACCGTACAACAGGGAACCATCGCCGTGATCACGGTTTTTGGGAAATACCGTCGCTTAATGGCACCGGGATTAAACTTTAAAGTACCGTTTATCGAAAATGTGTACCGTCGCATTTCCATCCAGAACCGTTCGGTAGAGTTGGAATTCCAGGCGATCACCATCGACCAGGCCAATGTTTATTTTAAAGCCATGCTGTTGTATGCGGTTGTAAACAACAACGAGGACAGCATTAAAAACGTAGCCTTTAAATTTGTGGATGAACGCAGCTTGATGCAGGCGCTTGTGCGCACCATCGAAGGCTCTATCCGGGGCTTTGTGGCAACAAAAAAACAAGCGGAAGTATTATCCTTGCGCAAAGAGATCGTGAACGACGTGAAGGAGCAAATCGATGTAACCCTCGAAACCTGGGGATATCACTTGCTGGATCTTCAGCTGAACGATATTACTTTTGATGAGGCGATCATCAAATCAATGGCACAGGTGGTTGCTTCCAGCAACTTAAAAGCTGCTGCTGAAAACGAAGGACAAGCATTATTGATCACTAAAACAAAAGCTGCGGAAGCAGAAGGTAATGCCATTAAAATTGCTGCAGAAGCAGAACGTTTGGCTGCACAGTTGCGCGGACAGGGTGTTGCATTGTTCCGTGAAGAAGTCGCCAAAGGTATGAGCCAGGCAGCAAAAGAAATGGAACAGGCCAATTTGGATACTTCCGTGATCTTATTTTCTATGTGGACAGAAGCGATCAAAAACTTTGCTGAATACGGCAAAGGAAATGTGATTTTTCTCGATGGCTCTAGCGATAACATGCAGCGCACGATGCACGAAATGATGTCGATGAACAATTTGATGAAACCGAAAGATACTACACCGGCTAAGAAATAAGTTCAAAGTCGCAAATTCAAAGTTCAAAGTTTGCTGTGCGCAGATGTTGTGTACATGTTAACTTAATAAAAAAACAAAAAGCCGCTTCTTTAATTAGATAGCGGCTTTTTTATTCCTATGAATGAAAGATCAGTTCTTTATAATTTTTGTTGCATGCCCGTTATAATTCAAAATGTAAATCCCGGCCGGGAATTCAGATAAATCAATTATTCCAGGCGATTGTATCAATTGTTTTTTTACAATAATCCTTCCTGTAAGATCAGTAACAATGTACTCACTGTTTGGAAAAGCACCTGTTGTTTCCAATGTAAAAATTCCGTCAGAAGGATTCGGATATACTTTAAAAGCATCTCCATTTTCTTCTGCAATGCCGGTAGTGATCGCGGTACCGAAAAAATAATCAATGATATTCCCCATCAAACTATTGCGTTGTACTCCGTCATATACCGTTTCGAAGGGAAATGCCCAATACACCAATTTTCCGGCAGCAGTGGCGGATGGGAACATCCCATCATAATGCAGCATCCCGTTTTCTGTTCCGCTGCAATAGCTCATGTCTGCAACAGCCGTTCCGTTTGCAGCAAATACATCCGGGTAATTCACGTTATACGTACCGTGCGTACCATCATCGTATTCTACGGAATCATTTGTATAGAATCCCGTATGCGCCATTGCCAGGTAACACGATCCTGCAGTGCCTGCATTGGGCGCATCATACAGGTACGTCGCCATCAGGTAATTGTTATAAAAATCCTTGTCGGAAACCGTTCCTAAATGATCTAAATCCCAACCGATCTCGGCGCCGGAAACAAATAGATCTCCACCACCCTGCAAATATAGTTTCACCAATCCCTGTTCCGTTGTACTGAAGGTTTCATTCACTGTGCTTTCTTCCCCAAGAATATAATCCACAGCAAAATAATCTTGCAGATCGATCAGTCCGGCTGTCAGCGCCTCGTTGGTACAGGACGAAAATCCTTTTGCTTTATTCCAGATCGCATTCCCATGCTGAATGATAAAATTATAGGTATTCCCGGCTGTAGCCCTGTCGAAACCGTTTACCACCAGCATACTGTCAGTATCAGTAGATGTAACCGCCGCAAGTACTTCCGACACTGCAGATGTTACATTGTATGTTTGATTGAATGCTTCCATTTTAACAAAATAAATTTGTCCGGTGGTTAACCCGCTTAGCAATAAGCTTGTTTTTAGAAGCGTTTGCGGTGGATTGTAAGTGATCCCATCCGTACTCGTATATACTTTATAATGTGTTACATCCGGATCGTTGGCAACATACAGCTTTATGCTGGTGGAATTTAAGCGCGTTACTGCAAATGTTACAGGCTTATTCAGCGATGTAACGGCTGTGTTGTAAGGGTATTGCGGAGTTGCGATCACACCTTCATCACTCAGCATGGGATTGAGCGTCGACGATTGCAAAATATTTTTGACAGTTGTAGCCGCGCCATGATATACCACAGCATTCTGGATCAGGCGGATGCCATGGCTATAATCCATATATGTATCTGCATGTACATTGCTCAGTGGTTGTATGGGCGTTCCGCTGGTGTTGAGCCAGCCGTAAATCACCACACGGTTGGGAGTTGAATAAATAAGATTGCTGATCACCACATCCTTTTTATCGCCCGAAACTAAATTACCAAGCGGTAATGCAGCTATTACTGCATTTCGCTGGCCTTTCACCGTAGTGTTGTGCTGATCGAATACCGGAACAGTGCTCATTCCCGGGCCGGGCGCAATCGGGGAAGGCGCTAATTTTACAGTTGCTGCGCTCCAGATGTCGTTCACCATTTTACGCGTAGGCAAGGTACATCCGGTTAGATCGGCGATGTCGGTGGCCAGCATGGGGCTCATCGGGCACAAAAAATAATTGGTATCACAACCTACAGCCAGGTAATCCGGCAATACATAATAAGTAACGGAATCATTGGTTCCACTGATTACAGCTCGGCTTGTCACCGGTACTAAATTGCGGTAAAAGTCTGGAACGTTTCCATTGGAGATCTCCGTATATATTAAATTTTCCCTTGCCGTGAGCGAAAGGCTGCCCGAGCTGATGGTGGCTACAAACTGGCTGCCGGTAAGTGCTGTAGCTGAACGTGGTGGCAAATTCAGTATTTGCGAAAAACTAAAAAATGAACAGCAAAAGAAAATCAAAATGGTATATATTTTTTTCATGGGAAAAGGAAATGCTCCTTCAAATTTATTGAATTAATTGATTAAGCGGACATTCCTAAGACTTTAAAACAAACACAGCAAAATTGAATTTTAAACTTTTGAACTTTGAACTAAAAAAAAGCAGCGCCTTCCTTACGAAGACGCTGCTTTTAAATAATTCAATAACCTCTTATTGATTATAATTGTTTACGCGGACGTTTTTCTCTTGAAAAATTGCTTTTTCTGTCGCCACCGTTATCAGAGCTTTTTGAAAAGCTTCTTTCTGAACGGTCGCTACGATCGCTGAATGATTTACGTTCACCGGAAGCGGAAGATGAATTGTTTCCGTAGCTTTTACGCTCACCAAAACTTTTTCCACTGTCTCTTCTGTCGCCACCAAAGCTTTTACGGTCGCTTCCGCCACCATAGCTTTTGCGCTCTCCGCCACGGTTTCCACCGCCGTAAGAAGAAGATGAGCGTCTGTCGCCACCGCCACCATATCCACCGCGGCTTCCACGATCATTGTAACGTCCCTCTCCTCCACCTGTAGCTGCGCCACGGGATTCGATGCGTACATTACGATCGTTGAAACGCACATTTTTAAATGTACCGGTAATGATCTCTGCTGCTTCTGATTTTACTTCAATGAAAGAGAAGCTGCTTTTTACTTCCACACCGGTAATCAGGTTGGCTGCAACTCCGGATACTTCCGTAATGTATTCTTTCATAGTAGCATTATCCAATTTATCCATTTCACCTAAGTTGATGAATAATTTGGTGATGCCCGGTGCAGATGCAGAACGCTCACGCTCTCTGCTCATGTTAGCATTTAAATCCGGGGCATTTTTGTAATAATCTAAAAAGCGGTTGAACTCGGTAGAAACAAAACGTTTGATAATGTCTTCCTTGCTCAGATCTTTCAACTCATCATAAATTTTAGGCATGTAGGCTTCAATTGCAGATTCGTTTACTTCCACGTTGTGGATCTTTTTCACTAAGCTGAACAATTGTTTTTCACACGCTTCAAATCCTGTTGGAATGGTACCTTGTGTAAATTTCTTTTTAATGATACGCTCAATAATTTTGATCTTACCCACTTCTTTCATGTTGATGATCGCGATCGAAACACCTTGTTTTCCTGCACGTGCAGTACGTCCGGAACGGTGCGTGTAATTTTCGATCTCATCAGGCAGATTGTAATTTATAACGTGTGTTACGTCATTCACATCGATACCACGCGCTGCCACATCAGTAGCAACCAGCATTTGTAAAGAGCGTGAACGGTAGCGTTTCATTACGTGATCGCGTTGCGATTGTGACAAATCACCGTGCAGTGCATCTGCGCCGTAACCATCTTTGATCAATGCATCAGCGATCTCCTGTGTTTCAATACGTGTGCGGCAAAATACGATCGCGAAGATATCGGGATTGCTATCTGCGATGCGTTTTAATGCAGCATATTTATCACGCGCCTGAACTACATAATAAATGTGCTCAATATTATCATTACCCTGGTTTTTAACGCCGGCAGTTAATTCCAGCGGATTGCTCATGTAATTTTTAGAGATGCGCAATACTTCATCCGGCATTGTAGCGGAGAATAACCATGTATTTTTTTCTTCAGGAGTTTCGGATAAAATAGTATCCAAATCTTCTTTAAAGCCCATGTTCAGCATTTCATCCGCTTCATCCAATACGGCAAAACGAACGTTGTTAAGATTTACGCGACGACGGTCGATCATGTCATTCAGACGACCCGGAGTGGCAACAACAATTTGTGCTCCTCTTTTAATTTCGCGTGTTTGTGTGTCAATACTTGCTCCACCGTAAATAGCAACGATGTTCGCATCCTTGATATATTTGGTATAGCTTTGTAAATCGCGGGTGATCTGCATACACAATTCGCGTGTAGGACAAATGATCACTGCCTGTGTATCACGTGATGTGAAATCGATTAAGGAAGTTAAAGGCAAACCGAAGGCTGCTGTTTTTCCTGTACCTGTTTGTGCCAAAGCAACAAGGTCGGTATTACCTGTTAATAATGCAGGAATTACTTTTTCCTGGATAGGTGTCGGAGTTTCAAACCCCAATTCTGTTACAGCTTTAACGATAGCATCGTTAAGCCCTAACGCTTCAAATTTGTTCATTGAATGTTTATTAAGTTAATATTACAGTTGTCAACTTACGAGGAAGTGTAGGTGAGTTGAATCAGACAACTGTAGTTCAGGAACCCCGCCATCAGGTGTATTGGGGTTGTTTTCGGCATTAAATTACCAGTTGTAAATTCGTCTCAGCAAAAATCCTATTTTGACTAAAACCGGTGCAAAGATAATATAATTAATTGAATTAGCGCTATTTAAAATATTATTTTCCTGTTACATCCTTGTAAAACGAAAACAAATCTTTGTTCAAAGCCTGCACTATTTCCGGCTTTGAGCGCTCTATGATACCATTCCTGTTGAGCTTGATTAAAAATGGAAAAGGTGATTTCAACTGTTCCGAATTTTTATCTTTCATAATAAATCCCTGCAGCCTGGTGGTTTCGCTTTCGCCGAATTCGCCCAAAAGATAATCGTTGCCGGTATAAACAGTATCCTGTTCAAAATCAGTATTCAATAAATAGCCTTTGAATTTTCCCGATTTTATTTTATCGGAATACTTGGAATAAAAAAAATACACTTTGCAGAATGTGAAATTATCGCGGAAAGCAGCTACAATCTCCCTGTTCTCTTTTTCCTGCTGCAGGCGTGCATCTTCGGCGCCCTGCTTATCACCCTGCCGCAACAATGTATTGATGTAGTTTTCAGATGTTTTTAAGCGAACCAGTAATACGCCTTTTTTTAATTCCACAATTTGTGATTGAGCTGTTTCACGCGTAGCTTGTGCAAATGAAAAAGCGGAAATAAGAAATAAAAACATGAAAAAGGAAGCCTTGTTATGTTTCATTTTTAAAAAAATTTAGTAAGGGGGATGTGGGAAATTTTATTCTTCGGTATTGTGGATCACCGGATCGTACACAAAAATGTAGGTTAAGCCTACAACGATCCCGCCAATACATTGTTCAAGGGTTTGCCAGCTGAGATCAAGCAGCATATTTTCCAGCTTTGGACCAGTACTGAACGATACGCCTAAAACCGTTGTGATCAGAAAAAAACAAATTCCGCAGATGGCGCCGGAAATAGCGCCGCGGATAATGGGCTTGCGCTTGAACCGTTGTTCCAGGATCTTAAATTCGATGGATTTTGAAACCACAAAACCAATGATCACATATACAATGGCTGCAAAAAAAAGAAACAAATGTTTTGAGTAAGAAAGTCTTGAAAAGTCCGTTAATACAAGGCCATGCCATATATATGACAACACAAACATTACAATGGAAGATGCAATGCAGGAGATAAAAAAACGTTTACTGGGCATGGAACTCATAAGCATAATTAATACTGCAAATTTACGGATTTTATTTTATTAACACTGTTTTAAGGGCTTTTTTAACAATGCTTTTGGGATCAAATATAAATTACTACCTTTAAACCTTTGATGTAACAGTAACAAAAGGCATTTACAATGAAAAAAACACTCCTGGCCCTCTTTATTTCATTAACGGTATTTTACGTTTCCTGTCGCAAGGAAATGGAAAAACCTTCCTGGGATACCGAAATACTGGCCCCGCTGGTAAATGCTTCCCTTAATATCAATAATATCCTCCCCGACTCCATCCTGCAAGCCAATGCCGACAGTTCCCTGAAGATTGTTTATGAAGGCAATATCTATAATATTTCCATGGATACGCTTTTCAACATCCCGGATACTACGCTGAGCAACAGCTATAATACTCCGTTTGGCTATATATTTGGGACAAGCTCTCCAATCATCAGCAACAGCTTATCAGAAACCACTTATCCGCTGAGCAATGGTGTGGCATTACGCACCGTTACTGTAAAGCGCGGTTTTGTACGTTATACGATCAAAAGCAAAATCCAGGAAAAAACACATTTTCTATATCAAATTCCATGCGCTACTCTTTATGGTCTTCCGTTTAAGATAGATGTAACTGTTCCGGCCGCTGTTGGCAGCACACCGGGTGTGTATAACCAGGTCTTTGATCTGTCGGGTTACAACATCGACCTTACAGGGATCGCTCATAATAAAGTAAATACACTTTATACATCCTTCACGGCGTCAGTAAGTCCGGATGTGGTTACGCCCGTTATTGTTAATCCTGCCGATAGCCTTGTTATCCAAAACGAATTTTACGGGCTTTTTCCTTCTTATGCCAAAGGTTATTTTGGAACCAATGCATTTAATGTAGGCCCGGATCATACCAATTTTACCATGTTCAACCGCATTGTGGATGGCACCATCCGCCTGGAAGATGTAAATTTCAGCCTCAATCTCGAAAACCCGATCGGGTTGGACGCACGTGTGTACATCAACAATCTAAGCTCAGTTAATACTCGTACCGGCAATAGCATCAGCCTTGTTAATTCCATTGTAGGCGCGCCGATCAATATTAACCGCGCTTCTGAAAGCGCAGGCATTGTGTATCCTACTTATGCAAGCTACCCGCTTACCACCAGCAACTCGAACATTAAACCCATGATCGAAAATTTGCCCGACCAGTTCGGTTATGCCTTGCAAATCACTACCAATCCCCTGGGAAATGTATCCGGCTCCAACGATTTTATTTATTCCGACCAGTTACTGAAAGCCAAAATGCGGATGGAGATCCCCCTTTCACTGATTGCGACAAACTTAACGCTGGTGGATACATTTGCCATTAATATTAACAATAGCAACGGTGGCCAAAATATTCACAGCGGAAACATTACGCTGCTTGCCGAAAACGGTTTCCCGTTTGATGCATCCATTCAGCTCTACATGCTGGACAATAATAATATGGTAACGGATTCGCTTTACGCCAATGCTAACACTATTGATCAGGCTCCGGTCAATGCAGCATTCCGGGTGACCGGCAAAAAAGCTACCAAGCTGGTGGCTCCTGTAAGTGAAGCAAAAATGAACTTATTGTATAACACCAAGCGGGTGAAACTGAAAGTGAGATTCAATACTGCCAGCCAGTCGCAATACATCAAAATTTACAGCGACTACTCTATTGATGTGAAGCTTATCGGAGATGTTAATTATACCATTCAGTTAAAATAAACAAAAGCGATTGTTGTGAAATTAAAACTTACTTCTTTACTTCTACTATTTCATTTTATAAATGCCGAGGCGCAAATCGCGAATATTTTTGCCGATGAATTTCCGGATTCAGCAAAAACAAGGATTGGTATTTTTGCCAATTATGGCTTAGGTTCCAATAACCTGACAAATGCTTTTGTTGAAAAATTTTATACCGGCGGCTACATCAATTCGGAGCTGAAGGATGAAGTGCTGAGCCGTACCAAAAATAAGAACAGGATCGGCGCCGATATAAACGGCGGCATTTACGGCGCATTTAAGCTGGACTCTCTTTGCCACAGAAAAAACCTGAGTATTTTTTTCGCAGTGAAAGACCGCGAGCATTTTGATGCGGGCTTTTCAAAAGATCTGTACAAAGTTGGATTTTACGGCAATGCAGCATATGCCGGCAAAACGGCTGATTTTAATGGCTTTAACATGAATTTATTGCGCTACCAGCAATTTGAGATCGGGTTATTTTCGGCCAAGTACGATAGTGCTGCACGCTGGGGGATCGGCGTTTCGTTTTTGAAAGGCGAACAATATGCTTCCATTTATGCGAAAAAAGCTGAATTGTTTACCAGCGACGATGGCCAGTACATTGATTTTAATACATCGCTTGCGGTAGCACAATCCGATACGGCACACAAAGGCTATGGCGCATTTAATGGTTATGGCGCCAGTGTGGACATTTATTTTGAAGCGCCTTTTAAAACCAAATTCGGCGATTCCAAAATTAAAGTTTCCGTTTCCGATGTAGGGCTGATCCAGTATAACCAAAAAACGCTCTATCTCAACCAGGACTCACTTTTTCATTTTACCGGGTTCCAGGTGAACAGCATTTACGATCTGCAGGATTCCACCACAGGCCGCGCATCGCAGGACAGCATCATCAAAGGAATTGCACCGTTCAAAAAACGAACAGTAACTGCTACATTGCCTGCTATTTTAAACCTGTCGTTTGAAACAAAATTCAGCAAGTATTTTGAATTGTCGGAAGGCATCCATTATGTGTTCAATGCCAATTACAATTTGCTGTATTATGTAAAAGGAAATTTTTATTTCACCAGGAAATTTATGCTCTCGGCCACATTAAGCTACGGCGGATACAGTACATTCAACTATGGAGTTGGCGTGTTTGCCAATTTCGGAAAAGGATTTATTTTATATGCCGGCACCAACAATGTGGAAGGTTATATTGTTCCGAAAAAAACCACGGCACAGGGAGCGTATGTTTCATTCATAAAGAATTTTAAATAAGAACAAAAAAAAGAAGTAGACAGTAAACAAAATAACAGCTCTGTGAACTCTGCGCCTTCTTCACACCCACAACAATACTAATTACTAAAGACCAACGACTAAATACTATTATGTTACAAAATATACCAAACATCAAACACCTTGACAAAGGCAATTTCTTTTTATTAGCAGGCCCATGTGTTGTTGAAAGTGAAGAGGTCTGTTTCGAGATCGCAGAAAAAATAAAAACGGTAACCGATAAGCTTGGGATTCCCTGGATCTTTAAAGCATCCTACCGCAAAGCCAACCGCTCACGTTTGGATTCCTTTACCGGCATTGGTGATATAGAGGGCTTAAAAATTCTTGCCAAAGTGGGCAAACATTTTAATGTGCCTACCGTTACCGATATTCATGCGCATGAAGAAGCAGCCATGGCTGCCGAATATGCAGATGTATTGCAGATCCCGGCTTTTCTTTGTCGCCAGACAGATTTACTGGTTGCTGCCGCGATGACCGGCAAACATGTGAACATAAAAAAAGGACAATTTTTATCGGCCGAATCCATGAAATTTGCCGTGGATAAAGTACGCGAATCGGGAAATGAAAATGTAATGCTGACCGAACGCGGAACATTTTTGGGCTACCAGGATTTAGTGGTGGATTACCGCGGCATTCCTGAAATGCAAAAAAACAACGTGCCGGTGATCATGGACATTACCCATTCCTTGCAGCAGCCAAACCAAACCAGCGGTGTTACCGGTGGCCGCCCGGATTTGATAGGCACCATCGCGAAAGCAGCAATTGCTGTGGGTGCCGATGGAATATTTTTAGAAACGCATCCCAATCCTGCAAAAGCAAAATCGGATGGCGCTAACATGCTGCACCTCGATCATTTTGAAAAATTAATGACCGACCTGGTAAAAATCAGGAAGGCAATCATGTAAAAATTAAAACAACATGAAAAAATTAAACTATATCTGTGTCCTGCTTGTCTGTTTGCAAGTAGCTGCAACAGCACAAACAACCGTTAAATTTAGAAAAGTGATCGGCAATAGCGGTTACGACGATGGTTACTCCGTGCAGCAAACACACGACAAAGGATACATCATTGGTGGCGCTACCAGTAGCTTTGGCGCTGGCAGCACAGATATGTATGCCGTAAAAACCGATTCGATGGGTATTCCCCTACTCCACAAAACCGTTGGCGGGATTAACATAGAGCGCGGCTATTCCATAAAAGAAACAGCCGATCACGGATTTATTTTTGCGGGTTATACCAATAGCTACGGTGCCGGCGGATACGATATGTACCTTGCAAAGCTGGATTCAACCCTTACGACCCAATGGACAAAAACATACGGCGGAACGGATTGGGATTTTGCCAATTCGGTAAAAATCACGGCAGACGGAGGTTACATTCTTTGCGGATCAACTTACAGTTATGGTAAAGGCGACCAGGATTATTACGTGGTAAAAACAACTGCCACAGGCGATACGATGTGGACGAGGACTTATGGCGGCACCGGTGAAGACATTGCAAAAGCGATCATACAAACTGCTGATGGCAATTATGTTTTAACAGGCACTACAAAAAGCATGGGCGATTCGCTGGGCGATATTTACACGCTGAAAATTTCGGGCACAAACGGAGATACCATCTGGACCAGCAGATACAACGGACAGGACACGCTTGCTGATAATGGAAATGATGTGATCGAAACACTTTCGGGTGAAATTGCAGTAGTAGGCAAAATCGGTACGCACATGCATGGAGATGACGCCGTTGCGCTCAGATTATCGGCAACCGGTGTACTTATTTATGACGAAATAGATGCTGGCACCGGCACAGCCGACGAATCCTACAATTCCGTAACACAGGATGCTTACGGAAAAATAGCGATGGCCGGTATAACCCACAGTTTTGGTGTGAACGGCGATATGTATCTGAACATTGTAGACAGCAACTGGGTGTTTTACAGCGCCACCACTTTCGGCTCGCTGGAATTTGACGGTGCTTACGCGATCGATCATACCGCCGACAAAAGCTTTGTGCTTTGCGGTGTGACCAACAGCTACACCAATCACCTCGATGATATTTATCTTGTAAAAACGGATACAATGGGATTTGCATCCACAAGTGAAGTGGTTATCCTGAGCGGAATCCAGGAGCAGGCATCAACCCAAAACGACAAATTTACAGTGTATCCAAACCCTGCCAGCGGCGATGTTCACATTGTTATTAAAGATGCAAAACCCGATGATGAATACGAAGTGCTGATTACAGATGTGCTGGGAAAAGAAGTGCGTTCATTTTTGGCCGGACCGGCTACTCCTACCGTAAACACAAATGAACTGGCAAGCGGCATGTATTATATTACACTACGTAACAAGGAATTCAGCTCCACACAAAAATTAATTGTACATCATTAACTAATCAATAAAAAACTAAATTTGTAACCTGTAAAATTTTAAAAACACTATGGGACGCGTATTTGAAAAAAGAAAGTATAAAATGTTTGCCCGTTACGATCGTATGGCAAAAGGCTTCACACGTGCAGGTAAAGAAATTGCAATTGCTGTAAAATTAGGCGGTGCCGATCCGCAGGGCAACTCACGCTTACGTGTAGCGATCCAGAATGCGAAAGGGATTAACATGCCAAAAGACAGGATTGATGCGGCGGTAAACCGTGCTGCATCAAAAGATTCGAAAGGGCTGGAAGAAGTTGTATATGAAGGAAAAGGCCCGTACGGCGTTGGTATTTTAATTGAAACAGCTACAGATAATCCTACACGTACAGTTGCAAATGTACGCATGAACTTTAACCGCAATGGCGGTGAATTGGGAAAAACAGGCTCGCTGGATTATCTATTTGTTCGTAAAAGTGTTTTCACTATCAAGAACGAAGGATTGAACCTGGAAGATTTAGAGCTTGAATTAATTGATTCGGGCCTCGACGAAATTGAAGGGGATGAAAATGAGATTGTGATCTACGCGGCATTTACCGATTTCGGGAATATGCAAAAAGCGCTGGAAGCAAAAAAATTCAATATCGTAAGCTCGGAGCTGGAGCGTATTCCTACTTCTACCATTGAGCTAACGGAAGAACAGGTGGCCGAAGTAATGGCATTGATTGAGAAATTAGAAGAAGATGACGATGTACAGAATGTATATCACAATATGAAGTAGATGTTAGATATTGGACTGTTAGATGTTAGACTGGGTGTGAGCAGGGTTTGTTAAAGTACTAATTGACATTCTGCAACAAAAACACAAAAATAATTTTGCAATAAATAAAAAGCACGGATTTGTTCCGTGCTTTTTTATTCTTCTCCCAAGTGATACAGGGTTAACCCGGCGATAGGAGTTTCAATAATGGTTTCGATATTCACGCCGTGGTTTTCGGCAACCGAACGCAGGATATTGCTGTAATAAAACGCCACTGACCCTACGCAACTGAGCTTTACTTCTTTGTATTTCGGGTAACGGCAAATGTGCTTTTCAAAAAACTGATCAAAACAGTGACTGATAAGGTCAACTACAAATTGTTCTTTTAAATTCTGATAGATAAATTTACTGAACGACGCTAAAAACCGGTTGGGCGTTGGTTGCCTGTAAACCGCATCAATGATCTCATCCTTGCTTAATTTAAAGCGATCGTAAAAACGCTGTGAAAGCGCCACAGGCAATTCGTCATTTAAAAATGCCTGTATGAATGTTTTGCCAATGTGCGCCCCGCTTCCTTCATCACCAAGAATATAACCGGTGGATGTACGGCTCTCTGTGATTTTTTCACCATCGTAATAGCACGTATTCGCACCTGTTCCCAGGATGGCGGCAATACCCGCATGATGTCCACACACCGCATGTGCAGCGCCCAGCATATCAGTATGAATCTCAATTACAGCAGCAGGAAAATTTTCTTCCAGCGCCAATCTCACTATTTGTTTTTTATCTTCTACCCTGCAGCCTGCACCGTAAAAAAATACGTGTAAACCTTGTGTCGGAATGTTGAGCCCCGGTTGTAAAAACAGCTCCGACCGGATGATCTCTGAAATTTGTACAGATGTATGAAAATAAGGATTGATGCCTTGTGTGGCGCATTGATGGATCTTTTTGTGATCATCGATCAATCTCCAGTCTGTTTTGGTTGAACCACTATCCGCAATTAAAATCATACGCGAATTTAAGTAAAAAAGAGATGTTAGATAATAGATGTTAGATATTAGACTGTGTTTGCTATATGTATGTTGGACAAGTTTTTTATACACCCGGCCAAATATCCAACATCGGCATAAAAAAGCTCCTGATAAAAAAATTACCAGGAGTTTTTTGCTAATCAAAAAATATAAAATTTACAACGATCCTAAAAATTTCAACAATGCATTTCTATCCGCCGTTGATAAATTAGCGACAAACTGCGCCGACTGTGATGCTTCTCCTCCATGCCACATAATGGCTTCGATAAACGAGCGGGCACGGCCATCGTGTAAAAAATTATTATGTCCGTTTACAACCTGTGTAAGTCCAATTCCCCACAATGGCGGTGTTTTCCACTCGTTTCCATCCGCAAGGTTATCGGGACGGTTATCCGCTAAACCGGCCCCCATATCGTGCAATAATAAATCCGTGTATGGAAAAATTGTTTGATTGGACACTTCGCGGAATGCCACATTCACATCTGTTTTGTACATCGGTACATGACACGACGAACATTTCGCCTGCATAAAAATTTGTTTTCCACGCTTTACTTCCACGTCATCCGCCATCCTTCTTCCGGGAACCGAAAGCGTTTGCATGTAAAAAGCAACGGCATATAATAAGCTATCCGATACTTCCGGGCTGTCGTCGAGGTATTGGTATTGCGACTGGCCTTCGCAGCTTTCTTTACCAAAAATAAAATTGGTAATACCCATGTCCTGGTTATACGCTCCTGCGGATTGTTGCAACAGTGTTGGATTTCCGGCTTTCCAACCAAAGCGCCCGATGGATTTATTATTTTTTAATACATCCCACACATAATTTGCTTTGCCGGAAATACCGTCATGATCGGCATCGTTTATATCCTGGTGTGCCAGCAAAGCCCATTCAGGAATAGCTTCCAGCAAGCCTAATCCGAATACCGGCGGCGCTACCCGTGGCGAAAGCATCATACCGGCAGGAACCGGGCAATAAGGCGTCTGAAGCATGTACGTAGGCGTTCTTAACTCGTAGGATTGCCCGTCCGGAAAAAAGAAAGTTTGATAGCTGTACGTAATTCCAATGGTTGCTTCTGGCGTAGATCCTGCAATAGCACGTTGTTGCAGCTGTCCGCCAAATCCCGGTGCAGGCATTGGCCCGCCGTGCTCATCTTCACCGGGGATGCTTACCCTAAAAAGCATAGATACCATTTGTTCTCCTGGTCCCGGAGGTTTTCCCCTGCCATCGGAAATATGGCAGGAAGAACAGGAGACACTGTTGAACACAGGGCCTAAACCCTGGTGAACAGGCGCCGGAGCACTTACAAAAGTGGAATTAAAAGCAGCGTCGCCTACTTCATGGTTAAAATTTCCTCTTGCCGACATGCCGGCGAACTGAGAGCCGAATGCACCGGAGCCTGTATTGAAAACCGTTTGCGAACCGCCCGAAAGCCATTCGTTATACTGGTCGTCAGTAAGCTCTTCCGGCTTCCGGCAGGATTCGGCCAACAAAATGGCAGCAATGGAAATGATCCCTAAATAAACAACGTACTTTTTCATTCGCAATTTTAGTGTGTATAAGTTTGTACGTATGTCATTAAATCGTTTTCAATTACAGATTTCAAATTATTGATTGCAGCTTGTGCATTGGTAATTTGTACTTGCTGTGTGGTAATTGCTTGTCCGAAAGGCACAGTGATGGCGTTTAACGCAGCAAGCGCCGAATTGATCTTTGTTTTGATTGTTCCGTCCAGCGACAAATTATTCGCACGCACCAGGTCTTCTAATCCTTTTCCATCGGTTGTGTATTTTCCTAAATATACATTTTGCACACTTTTAATGTTGTTTATAAAATCGGTCATGGAATTAAACGAGAACGGCGATTCTTCCAGGCTTGGGTCCTGCGCTACAAAAGGTGTTTGGATCTTTTCATTCGCTACTTCGTTACAAATATCCGCCATGGAATTTACCATTTCCTCGAATGCTGCGCGCTTGGTCGCATACACGCTTCCGCTGGATCCTGCAGTAGTTATCTGCACGGAGTAATTGCCACTTACAGCAGGGTTCCATTCCTGTGCTAATTGTGTGGCCAGGTTTTTCAAATTGGTAGTTAAAGCCAGTAAAAAATCTTTTTCACGGGAAGTAAATTGTGATGCTGTTTTGTTTCCACCGTTTCCGAACAGCAAATATTCGATCGGGTGAAAACCGCGCAATGCATCATCTAACCCATTTACATATGATTCCGAAAAAGTGGCGGAGCTGCCCAGGATCGAATCCAATGCTACATAATCCACCGGCCAGGTATCGATACGTGGATCGATGTTATCAGTAGCTGCAGGTCCGAATAAAAAACCTTCGGATTGTTCGTAGGAAAGCCGGCAATCGCGCCACAATTGTTTACAGTCAGTTAAATGATCATCGGTTGGGTCGCTGTTAAAAATTTGTACGCTTGCGGATAAGGCGGTTGATTTTGTAGCAAGGTCATTGTAAGTTGCCTGGGAAACGTTTACTGTAAAGGAAGACAATACATCGGAATTCAGATCAGATGTGGAAGTTGCCGGTTGTACTGGCTCCTTGTCCGGGTCTTTTTTACAGCCGGTGGTAGCAATGATTGCAACCAATGCTGCGGCATAAAGTAAATTTATTTTTTTCATTGAGTGTATGATTTTGTATTTATTAGGATAGATGAATTAATAATTTCCGTAGTGAATTTTTTTAATGGTACCAATGCAGGCTCCTGTGTTACATTACCTTCCAGGTCGAATGCACTTCCGTGAGAAGGACAGAACAAACCATTTTTTGTAAGCGATAAAGGATTATCCTGGTGCGTACATTTCATCAGCAATGCCGTGTAATCCGAAGCAGAATTTTTCACCAGCGCAATGTCAAAATCAAGCTGCGCATTGCGTACAATCATAACATTGTTTTTGCCGGTAAACGCAGCAAGCGGTACTGTGATAATCCCCTCTTTCGATTCGCCTTTCAGAACAGGTAAAGGCGCGCAACTGCTAAGCTGCGTGGCAATTGCGCCAAACCCCGCCAAACCGGCACACAGCGTGCACGACTGTTTTATAAAATCCCTTCTGTTCTGCATTTTATTAATTAAAAGCTATAGCCAACGCCAAGGTTAAAAAAGCCCTGTGTTTTGTAATACGGTATGCCTGTAGGAAAAGGTGTTACCACCAATGCCGGGTTTTTATCTCCCGTTTGTTTAAATACGTAATCCGCTTTTACTGTTACGCCTTTGATCGGTTGGAATGTTAAGCCGCCAATAATGTATTGCTGATTGAGCGTGCCGTCAACAATCCCATTTGAAGGCAATTTGTAATTCATCTCCAGCGTTTCGTAGCGTGTAAAAACAGTTAAGTTTTTATCTTTCCATTTTGTCAGCTGCAGGACGTTGTAACCAACCTCGCCGTAATAGCCCATCATGGCTTCAGGCGTGTTATTTGCGTAAGCACGGTTAATGGCTTGTGCATCCGAAATGTTCACCATCGTAAACAATGCCTTTACGGTCAATCCTTTATTTAAATATTGCGCATCGCCTTCGGTTAATAATACCGGCGTACCAAAACTGCCGTAAGATAATTGCAGGCTATCACCCTGGTTTTTTGTTAAGCCCGCACTGCCGCCATAATATGCAGAAGCCTGCAGCCTGAAATGTTTGATGTAGTACAGCAACGATCCGGTAACGGCAAGTGCTGATGCATTGGCGTTGCGGCCTTCAAAACGTCCGTCGCGGATGCCGGTGCCGCTTTTAAAATCAGCAGAGCTCAGGCCGTTTACCAATGCCAGCGAATAATTCAGGCCCGGTACTCCATTTAAGTTTCCGAATAACCCAACACCGATCTCGCGCCAGGTTGCAGGAATGATCAATGTTTCCACGAAGGGGCGATCGTTCCCGTTAAAAGTAGTAGGCAAATGATTTTCGTTGATGATCCCGATGCGCGGAATGAATAACCCGGCTGTGATGTATATATTTTTTGTTGCCTGGAATTTTAAAAAAGCCTGCTCCAGTGCCACCTCTCCTCCTACTTCTCCACCACTTACTTTAGCATCCTCCACTTCCAGTTCGGAGAAAAAAGAGATTTTATTATTGAATTTATGTCCCAGGAAAATCACCGCACGATCAAGGTTGGCACGTGCTACTTTCGGACGTGTTTCATACTGATATTTCAAGCTTCCGTATCCGGATACAACTGTGGAAGCGCTGCGTGCGATCAAACCGGCATTTAATGAATCTTCTTTTGTAAGTACTTGCGCTTTCGCAGAAAAAAGGGTTAAAAACGAAAGCGAGAACAGGAATAATTTTTTCATAAAATTTGTTTAGACTGATTTTAAATAACGACGCAAAATTAGTTTTTCAACCTTTCTTCCCAATACCTCATTTTAGGTATATTTTGGAAAACAGAATAAATACCTATTTGTAGGTATCCTATAAAAACCAATCGAAACAGGATTTTGCATTACTATTTATAATCGATCTGAAAAAAAATATTTTTCAGGCTGGACAAAACAATCCCGCTAGGGGAAGATGCAAACAGGAAAGTATTTAATTTTTAATTACTTGGAGAAAAAAGGAAGTGATTCGGGGAGATCAGGTTTTCACGAACCGCAAATAAAACCAAACCAGCAGTGTTGTTCAAACCCAGCTTGTTCATGATATTTTTGCGATGTGTGGTAACGGTATGTGTACTCAAAAATAATTTATCAGCTACTTCTTTATTGGAATATCCTTCCGCAATCAGCTTAATGATCTCCATTTCGCGGTCGCTGATGTTCAATCCTTCGCAGGTGTATTCGGTAAGCGACGATGATTTGTCTTCCAGCACTGCGCTGGCAATTTTACCGCACATAAATGCTTCGCCTTTTGCTGTTTTGTAAATGGCTTCCACAATTTCGTCCTGGTCGCAGTCTTTTAATAAATGACTGGTAACACCAGCGTTCATTGCTTTTGCGATGGAAATGTTGCTTTGGATATCGGTGATCGCCAACAATTTTGAATCCGGGTATTTTTTAACGATCTGCTGTAAGCTCTCTTGTGTAAAATTAGCGGAAGTGTAATCAATAATGATCACATCGGGCTGGTAAAATTTTGCCTGGTTTACCAGGTCGGAAGCGCTCAATGCTTCTGAAAGCAATGCAAAATCAGCATTCTCCTGCAACAATACAGCAAGCCCTTTGCGGCTTAAAAAATGACTGTCGGCAATAGTGATCTTGATTTTGGACACTTTCTTATTTAGATTAAATTTAAATAACGCTCAAATGTACGGATTGAAATGATTTTTACCAACCTTTTTTGCAAAAAAAATTCAGGATATGACCAATGTCACCTATCCCGTTATTTTATTATTTGCTATGAACTAATTGAATGACCCGGCCATCAAAAGCATCAATAATGATCAGGAATGTCCCTCCATACATTCCATCCGGGAGCGTACCGCCGATTACCCAATAATGATCGATGTCGTAAATTTCGTAAGGGCGTTCCTGAATGATATTGTTTTTGCCGTAAACGCTAAAAAGGATTGGTTCGGCCATGTTTATTGCCGTTACGCTATCCTTAATTAATCGTGTTTTATGGTCGATCACACAGTCACGACAAGCGCCATCAGCAAGCGCCACTTTTAGTTGCTCTTGTGCGTATGTTTTACCGAGCAGCGTTCTTTTCTGGTTCTGGCTACAGGAAATCAATGGCAGCAGCACACCCAGAAAGAATAAAAATTTCAAAAGCTGTTTCATCTGTTTAATTTAAAATGCGGGATTAATTCACCCCGGTAGTTTCGCCTTCCACAGCCAGAACTGTATTTTCAAAAACCGATCTTGCTTCTTCCAGCAAGGGCTCCAGGTCTTTATAGCGTGCCGAGTAATGCCCGATCATGAGCTTTTTTACTCCTGCCATTTTTGCAATGGTTCCGGCCTGCAACGCCGTGGTATGATGGGTTTGTTTTGCCCGGTCGAGCATCCCGTGCAAAAACGTGGATTCGTGATACAGCAGATCTGCGTCTTTTATATATGGGATCAAGCTCTCATCATACAGGGTATCAGAACAATACGCATACTTGCGCGGTGTTTTCAAATTGCTGATGATCTCTGAATTAGGTACAATAGTGCCATCACTAAGTACAAGGTCTGAGCCGTTTTTCAAATGCAGGATTTCCTCTACCGTCAGGCTGTATTTACTGATCATTTCCCTGGAAATATTACCTGAAACCTGCTTTTCGGTAAAAACAAACCCGCAGCAGGGAATGCGGTGGTTCAATACAATGGTCCTTACCTCCACTTTATTGTCTTCCATGATCAGTTTTCCGTTCTCATACGTATGCGGATGATAAATGATCTGGTAATTCAAAAAGGTTTGTGAATGTTTGTTCTGGATTTCCAGGATCTCCTGCAGCTCAGCCGGACAATACAGGTGGAGTTCTTCCTTCCGGCCCAGCAGATGCATGCTGGACAATAAGCCTAATAAACCAAGATAATGATCGCCGTGCAAATGGCTGATGAAAATGTGGTTGATGCGCTGAAATTTGAATTTGAATTTACGCAGCTGCATTTGCGTACCTTCTCCGCAATCGATCAAAAAAAACCGCTCAGCTATATTTAATAACTGAGCGGTTGGATTTCTATTGGATGTTGGGGTTGCACTGCTGCAACCTAAAATGGTCAATTCGAAATGCTGCATTATTTAGTAACGATCATACGTTTTGTGATCGTTTTGCTGCTGTTTTTAAGTGAATACATGTAAATCCCTTCAGGGAATGCCGCAGCATCTAACACGATGGTATTTACACCTTTTTCCGCTTTGATTGTTTTTGAGTACACAACCGATCCTAACATATTGAATACACGGAATTCAACTGTTTCAGGAGTTACAGAAGAAAAATTAATTTCTGATGAAAAGCTGAACGGGTTTGGTTTGTTCTGTGCCACGTCAAATTTTTCCAGGTCAAGCGCTTCAATTCCTGTTGCTGCGTTTACAACACTTTTGTATTGAGAGTTGGTTTGAGGCAAGCTTGCAGGAATCCCAAAAATAGTAGCGTGTGCTGTTGCATGCACCACAATTGTTTTATTCCAGACAGTTGTAGGAGTACCGGTAATCAGGATACAACCGTTTGATCCACCCGGAAAGCTGCACCCTGCAGGAACACAGGTATAGCTCAGGCCCGGAGCCAAACTGTCGACACTGTTAATATCAATAGAAACAATAGTTGCTGTGGGATAACCAAAATCGGAACCGTCTGTAGGTACTTTCATGCTTAAACGTTGTGTGTATGGAACACCTACAGTACCTGCAGCAATACCAGTGGCACTATCCGGACAAATTCCGTAATGAGTACTTGCAGGAATACAGGAAATATCGGGAGTACATTGTGCATACGCGCCGCTAAGGCCGGCTGCAGAGATCAGGATAACTGAAAGTAATTTTTTCATCATGTGTTTAGAGTATGTGGTTTAGTTTTAGAGAATTAAGCTTTAACAGAAAACAATTCGCATGCTTCTTCAAGCGTATTGGTAATGTTTAAAATGGTATCTAATTGTGAAATAGAGATCAGTTTTTTTACGGGTTCCTGCAAGCCTGTAAGCACAAACAGGCCGCTACTGTTTTTACACAGACGGTTAGCAACCAGGATGGCGCTCAAACCGGATGAATCGCAGTAACGGGTATTAGTAAGGTCAATGATAATGCCTTTAACGCCATCGGTATTCAACACCACCAGCTCTGATTTTAATGCAGGCGCAACACTACTGTCCAGCTTTTCAACCTGGAGTTTGATTACCGTGTATTTGTCTGTCTTTTCTATCTGGAAACTCATAACCTTGAAAATATTTTAACAAATGTAAAAAAATTTGCGGTACAAAACAAGCAGGCAAATAATTAGTTTTTGTTATATTTGAAATATATGAAACAGCTACTCATTCTAATCTGTACGGTAGGCACGCTAACTGGATTTTCGCAAAATACGGATACCGGTAATCTTTCCTACAGAAGAAACAGCATTGGCGTTACAGGAACAGTAGTGGATGTTTATTATTGGATTCCGGGCGTAGACGCTAATACGGAATGGTCTGATGGACCAAAAACATACAAAGTAAAAGCGGGACTACCGGCAGGAATTACCTATCAATACAGGCTTTTTTATGCTTTTACATTGCAAACCGGGATACAATATGCAAAAGAAAATTATGAAATTAACAATGTTTATACCTTTGACAGGGGGATTTTGAATGTAAATTATGCCATTTCCTACTTAAAAATTCCAATTAACATCCGCTTTTATCCAAACCATCTGGACACAAAACGGCGCGGTGGTTTTTTCCTGCAATTGGGCGCCAGTGTGGATTTTATTACAAAAGCGGATGTAAAAAGTACGTCTACTTACACCGGCGACCCGCATTTTAACTATCCATCTTCTACATATGTTACGACCAGGAATGAGCTGCATTCCAGAAAACTGCAGTACAACAAGGTTACTCCCATGTTTATGATCGGTAATGAAATAGGTGAAAACAGGTTTTCATTTTTTTATGCCGGGGCGCTGCAAAGTCCGGGAATAGACCAGTTTCATAACACACAGGAATTTTTCATGAATATCCAGGCGAGCCTTGTAGTGGGATTTAATTATCGTTTTTAAACTTTTGATATATGAAGCCCTTTACAACCTTGCTTTTAGCTTTGATCGGCTTGACTGCCGCTGCACAAACCGTCGATTCGGGAATTCCAAAAAAAGAAAAACAATTTACTTCGTATACCGGTTTTTCCATTTGCCCGGTAGCCTTTTCTGAATGGGCCTATCCGGGATCAGACTTTGTTACGGATGAACAAAGCGAATATGGCTTTTTTAAAACATATCGACAGCCTGTTTTTTTATGGCCATCGGGATACCGTTATTCCTGCCTGTTTCAAAACCGTTTGGGTATTGAAACAGGGATGAATTTTTCTGTTGAACACGATAAAGTCAATTTAAATTATAACCATGCTGTTTATGGCTTGGAAAAATCGGTTAATTACCTCGAAAATTTTATCCAGGTTCCTGTCCAGCTTGTAATCTACCCTTATTCAAAAAAAGGATTGAAAAAACACAAAGCGTTGTTCTTTATCAAGCTGGGCGCAAGCTTTGATTTCCTGGTAGCCGATCTTACAGAAACATCCAGTTATGAACACACGGATCCTCATTCTACTTATAATAATGGAGCAAATTATGTTTCTCAGAATGAATCAGCCGGAAAAAACACGTACAGATTCCGGTTTAACCGCATCAGCCCGTTATTTTCGATTGGTGAAACCATTAAATGTTCGGAAAGAATGAACATCAACCTTAACTTCTTATCGGTGCAATACTTGCCTTTTTATCAGAAAAGAAATACAGTGGAATATTTTACGAATGTGCGTTGGGCATTTTTGTGCCTTGGTGTAAATTATAAAATCTAAGGCCGGCCGGCAAAGCTTGTTTACATTTTAAATTTAAAGATATGAAATACTTTACAACCGTGCTTTTAGCATTGACGGGCTTGGTCACCACTGCACAAACCGTTGATTTTGGGATGCCTCAAAAAGAGAAGCAGTTTAACTCGTTTGCAGGATTTTCTGTTTGCCCGATAAGCGAAACATACTGGGACACGCATGGTAACAGTGATGACGGTTCCGATCCCTATAATGGCATTCGCCCGATATTTCTCTGGCCTTCCGGTTTCAGATATTCTTGTTTCAAAACCGTTTTGGGATTGAAACGGGATTGAACTATTCCATAGAAACGAACAGTCTTGAAAACAACAAATTTTCTCCTACATCAAATACAAACGGTGAAAAAACCATTCATTACCGCGAAGATTTTTTACAGGTGCCAGTACAGCTTGTTATTTATCCATATTCGAAAAAAGGTCTTCTCAAGTATAAATCGCTGTTCTTCCTAAAGCTGGGTGCCAGCTTCGATTTTTTGGTAAGCGATTTTACAACAACATCAAGCTACGGCATTTATTCTCCAACTGGTTCGTATAATCACTCATCCGCCGGAAATAACAAGCATAATTTCCGGTTCAACCGCATCAGTCCATTGTTTTCAGTAGGAGAAACCATTAAGTGCTCGGAAAGGGCCACCATCAATTTCAACTTTTTTATGCTGCAGTTAATGCCTCTTTACCAGAAAAGAAATACAGTGGAATATTTTACAAACACGAGGTGTGCTTTTTTGTGTATCGGCGTAAATTATAAAATCTAAGCCCTACCGGCGAGCAAAAACAATACAGCCATTCTTACGGCCACACCATTCTCTACCTGTTCGAGGATAATGCTTTGATCGCTATCGGCCACATCGCTGGTAATTTCCACACCGCGGTTGATTGGCCCCGGGTGCATGATCACAATTTTTTTAGAGAGGGAATCCAGCAGCTCTTTGTTTAAACCAAACAGCATGGTATACTCCCGTAGGGAAGGAAAATATTTAATGTCCTGGCGCTCCAGCTGGATGCGCAACATATTTGCTACATCACACCATTCCAATGCTTTACGCAGGTTATGCTCGACCTTTACTCCAAGGCTGTGAATGTATTTCGGCATGAGCGTTGTGGGCCCGCAAACCATCACCTCGGCACCGCATTTTTGCAGGCAAAAAATGTTGGATAATGCTACACGTGAATGCAAGATGTCGCCAATGATCGCGATTTTTTTACCTTTTAAACTTCCTAATTTTTCGCGGATGGAAAAAGCATCCAGCAAGGCTTGCGTGGGATGCTCGTGTGCACCGTCGCCGGCATTCACAATTTTAGCATCCACGTGTTTCGATAGGAATAATGCCGCTCCGGGATTGGGATGGCGCATTACCACCATATCCACTTTCATTGCTAAAATATTATTTACCGTATCGATCAGCGTTTCGCCTTTGGTAACAGAAGAGGAAGAAGCTGCAAAATTGATCACATCGGCGCTTAAGCGTTTTTCCGCCAGCTCAAAGGAAAGCTTGGTGCGGGTAGAATTTTCGAAAAATAAATTGGCAATGGTAATATCGCGTAAGGAAGGGACTTTTTTTATGGGGCGGTTAATGACTTCTTTAAAGCTGGCAGCTGTGTTTAAAATTAAATGAATATCCTCGGCCGTAAGGTCTTTTATTCCGAGTAAGTGCTTTGTACTTAAGTTATTCATTCCTTACAATCATTAAGCGTTAGAGAGCAATGTTACTTTATCTTTTCCGTCGGTTTCGCTCCACTCTACCACCACCCGTTCGGATGCAATGGAATCGATGGTTTTGCCGATGTATTTTGCCTGGATGGGCAAATGCCTGCTCAGTCTTCTATCGATCAGCACCAGCAACTCCACATCATTTGGCCTGCCAAATGCAAGCATGGCATCCAGTCCGGCGCGGATGGTGCGTCCGGTAAACAACACATCATCCACCATGATCACATTTTTTTCTTCAATTATAAAATCGATTTCGGTACGGTTGGGAACCAGCTCTTTTTTACGGAAATCATCACGGTAAAACGTGGTGTCAAGGCTTCCGCATTTGATATCTTTTTTCTTTAAAATTTCCTGGAGTTTTTTCTGTACCCGTTTTGCGAGGTAGATGCCGCGGGGCTGAAGTCCGATGATCACGGTGTTTGAAAAATCGTTGTGAACTTCAATCAATTGATAACAAAGCCGGGTAACGGTAATTTCAAAGTGCTTACTGTCTAAAATGATCCTTGGCTTCATCATACTAGGGAGCAAATATAGTTTAAAAAAACGAGGTTTAAAATCCGGTGTTGTTTTTTTTCAAAATTCCTATTAACAAGATGTTGCCGACACAATAAACATCATCAGGATAACAACAGATAAAATACTCAGCACTAATAACAAGGCATATTTCCTGAACATTTTGCCCTCCATCTTCTTCCTGATCCGGAGAATGATGCTATATACTAAAAGAATAAACCCGATCAATACACAAGGCAGAATTAAAACGCTTCCTGTACTTATATACAGATCAAGCAAAGAAATAATGTTGTATCCACTGGTAGCCGCTACAAGCAACAGAATAAACGAACCAACATACGTAAGCGTAAGTACGATATGTACATTAAGGATTTTTTTCATTTCCTCTAAATCGTTCACTGTTTGTTAATCATCTGTACCCAAAATCATTTTAAATAAAACAACCAACGAAACGATATTTATAAGCAACAACAAGCCGTATTTCAGGAATGTTCTCAGCTCCATCCTTTTCATGATCCGCAGAACAAAAATCCAAAAAAACAGGATCAATCCCGCCAATCCCAGCACAGGAAAAAGAAAACCTATTTTCAGAAGAAAAGAGTTCAGCAGCATCACGCTACCGTTTCTTTTTACCGCGTTGTAAAACAGCATCACAAAAAATGCCGCATAAACAAAGGTGAATACAATGTATACATTCAAAAATTTCCTCATTTTAAAATCTGATTTTTTATTCCCGATCCGCATCAATTCATTCGTAAAATAAACTTATTTTTAATGTAAATATTTTCCAGCATGAAAAAGAATTTACTCATCTTCCTGTTTTCCCTTTTAACAACCCTTATTTCCGCACAGGAATACCTCCACTGCGGCGCGGATGAAATGCGCATTGCTACTTTAAAAGCCAACCCGAAGATCGCACAGGCAGTAATCAAACGCGACTCCATATTAGAAGTATTCACAAAACAATACGTGGATGATTTTTACCAAAACCGCAGCACCCCTCCTACTTATATCATCCCGGTAGTGGTTCATGTGATCCATAATTACGGCTCCGAAAATATTTCGGATGCGCAGATTAAAGACGGCATTGATATTTTAAATAAAACATTCCGCAAGCAGTTGGCTGATACAGCTTCCATCGTAGCTGTATTCAAGCCGCTTCATGCGGATTGCGGCATTGAGTTCCGCCTTGCCCAGCTTGATCCGAACGGAAATTGTACCAGCGGCATCACCCGTACCGCTTCTTCCCTCACCTATACCGGCGATCATGCTGTGAAAGCGCTGATCCATTGGCCACCTGATAAGTACCTGAACATTTATATTGTACAAAATGCCGCGGGCCTGGCCGGACATTGCGTGTGGCCTGCCGATGCGGATTCGATCCCCGCCTGGGACGGTATTGTGCTTACTTCCACTTACATGGGCAGCATCGGTACATCCAATTATACACAATCTGTGGCGCTGGCGCACGAATGCGGACATTACCTGAATTTACAGCACATCTGGGGCGGTAACAATGTTCCCAATTTTTATTATTACCCTTGCGCGGATACTGCAAAAGATTGCGCCATCGATGACCTTGTGGCCGATACACCACCTACCATCGGCTGGCTTACCTGCAATTTAAGCGGGCACTCCTGCGGCAATACCGTTGATAATGTGCAAAACACTATGGATTATTCGTATTGCAACCGTATGTTCACTTACGGACAAAAAGCGCGCATGCTGGCTTGCCTGAATGATACCATTGCACACCGTAATAATTTATGGCAAACTGCTAACCTCATTGCAACAGGTGTGTATAACACTCCCGGGCCGCTTTGCAGCGCAGATTTCACCAGCAGTAAAACGGTGGTCTGCCAAACTGCCGGCAGTAATCAAATTCTTTTTACAAACACGTCCTACAACGGTACGTTTACCACTGTACAATGGTCGTTCCCGGGTGGTACGCCTGCAAGCTCTACCGCAGTATCCCCAAGCATCATTTATTCGACTCCCGGCGTGTACCCGGTTACATTAAAAGTCCTCAACGGTACTGATTCGGCAAGCATTACCAAAACCAACCTGATCTCGGTGCTTCCAAATTCAGGTGCAGCATACCCGTTTACCGAAGGGTATGAATCCACGGCATCACTGAATGGCCCCGATTGGTTTGCCAATAGCTTTGATACGATTAACCACTGGCAATTAACTTCTGCAGCAGCCTGCAGCGGTTCCAGGTCTGTGATGCTCGATAATTTCAGCAACACCATGAATACCAAAGATGAGCTGATCAGCCCGATCATTAACCTGAGCGGCGCCGGTACCATGAGCTTCCGTTTCAAATATGCTTTTGCACGCAAAGATTCCGCTAATGCCGATCAGTTACAGGTATACATCACCAAAGATTGCAACAGTACATGGATCCAGCGCTTGAGCCTGGTGGGCGCCGCGCTGGAAACCTCGCCATTGCAAAGCACTCCGTTTGCCCCCACACTTGCGAGCCAATGGCAGCAAGGCACAGTGAGCATTCCTGCAACATATTTAACTTCCGGGTTCCGCTTTAAATTTGTGTTCACGTCCAACGGCGGTAACAATATTTACCTCGATGATATCAACATCGACCTTGCTTCCGGCATTACCGATCTCAATGAGCTGATCTCCGAATTGAACCTGTACCCAAATCCTGCATCCGATGAGGTGAAACTAAGTTTCATTAATAATTCAGTAAAACCATTGAGTATTTCTATCCTGAATATACTAGGCGAAACGGTTGCGGATTATGGAAAGGTAACGTATTTACAAGGCGAAAACAGTGTGCTGCTGGATACAAAAAGCTTAAAAAACGGCGTATACATTGTCAGGATCGCAGATGAAAAAAATGGGATTTCGAAACGGATGATTGTGAATAAATAAGTTGGTTTAAATAATTGGATCAACCTGAAAAAGGTGCTAAAACCTGTCCTGTGGCCAGGCCTTTTGTTATTATATAGGTATACTTGCATCCCAATTAATTCCTCACTTTATAAACGCAAAAAAATTCAGCATTATGAAAAAAATTATTTTACTAACGCTTACTGTTGCCGGTAGCCTTGCTTTTGTACAAACATCCGATCAGGTTATCTACAAAGAAGCAGAATGGAAAAACGGTGTACAATCCGGAGATATTGCCAATCTTGCAAAGGTAAGTCACGTCAATATTTCCTATGATTTTAAAGACATGGCAATTGCCGGTAAAGCAGTTGGAGAAAGCGGGCACATTACAGAAGAAAGTTTTGTCAATAAAAAGGCAGCATTAATTGAAGCAAAAGAACCGGGAAAAGGCGCAGAATTTAAAAAAAATTGGGAAGAAGCTAAAACCTCCGATTATCCTAATGCTTTTGAAGCCTTGTTTAATCAATATGCAATTAATGATATTAAAATGACGGGCAAGAATACAACCGATATTGGAGAATACAATTTGCTGGTACGTACAACAAAAATAGAACCCGGCTATAAAATGGGCGTTCTCACAATGTTGCCATACCTTGATATCGAATATATTTTTACCGATAAATCGGGAAAAGAGCTGGTAACTATTTTCTTAAAATCAGTACAGCCATCGGCTGCAGGTGCACCGGTATGGGCATTGCATAAACAATTAGCGCCTTCTTACGAAAAAGCAGCTAAAAAACTCGTAGAGCTGATCCAGGATACCCGTGCCGGAAAAAGGTAAAAAAGTATTCGATCATAAATTTGAGTTAATAAGAAAGCCGCTGTATTCAGCGGCTTTTTTGTGAATAGAACTTCTATGAACTTTGCGCTTTTAGAGTAAGCAACAATCACTTCTCAACATCCTGCAAGCATTGATGAAATTCAGGATCAGGCCAGGATAATAGTCTTTTTTGATCTCCTTAACAGACAAAGGATTATTCAGCATACTAACCTCCCCGGACTATACGCTTTTTTGCGCGCTCTGCGGTAATTTTTTTACCCACAGCTTCTATAACCGCTTTCTCTCCTGACTTAGTGTTAAAGCAAAATAAAAATGCCCCGGTTTCCCGGGGCATTTTCTCCAAAAACCATGGCGTGATTTTCAGATTCTATGATGCGTGTATGCATCATAAAATGTATTTAAGTATTACTCAGATTTTTTAGATTTTTTTTCTGTTTCTTCCATATCTGCTTTCAGATTAGAAAGAACATCCAAATCACCTAATGTTGATTTCTCAACGCTGCTTTTTACTTTTTTAACAGCTTTTTCTGTTTCATCTTTCTCTGCTTTTTTCGCGTCAGAAACAGCTACTCTTTCGTTGTGAGCTACTTCTTCGTTGATCTTGCTATGAGAAACAATGATTTTTTTGTTTTCTTTATTGAACTCGATCACTTTGAAATCCAATACTTCTTCCACTTTCGCAGATGTACCATCCGCTTTGATCAGGTGGCGTGTTGGAGCAAATGCTTCAACACCGTATGGCATAGAAATGATCGCACCTTTATCCATGATGTTGATGATCGTTCCCTGGTGGATTGAATCCAGTGTGAACACTGTTTCAAATACATCCCATGGATTTTCTTCCAGTTGTTTGTGGCCTAAGCTCAATCTGCGGTTTTCACCATCGATCTCTAAAACAACTACATCAATTTTATCACCGATTTTGGTGAATTCTGATGGATGTTTGATTTTTTTAGACCAGGATAAGTCAGAAATGTGAATCAAGCCGTCAACACCTTCTTCTAATTCAACAAAAATACCGAAGTTGGTAAAATTGCGAACAGTTGCAGAGTGTTTAGTACCTTTTGCATATTTTTCAATAACGCCATTCCAAGGATCAGGCATCAATTGTTTAATACCCAATGACATTTTGCGCTCTTCGCGATCCAATGTCAATACAACTGCTTCTACTTCATCACCCACTTTTAAGAAATCATGCGCAGTACGTAAATGCTGGCTCCAGCTCATTTCTGATACGTGGATCAAGCCTTCTACTCCCGGTGCGATCTCAACAAAAGCACCGTAATCAGCGATCACAACTACTTTTCCTTTTACTTTATCACCTATAGCTAAATCAGCTTTCAATGCATCCCAAGGATGAGCGGAAAGTTGTTTTAATCCTAATGCGATACGTTTTTTCTCGTTATCGAAATCAAGGATTACCACGTTGATTTTCTGATCTAATTTAACAATTTCTTCCGGGTGGTTGATACGTCCCCATGATAAATCAGTAATGTGGATCAAACCGTCAACACCACCTAAATCGATGAACACACCGTAAGAAGTGATGTTTTTAACAGTACCTTCCAATACTTGTCCTTTTTCCAGTTTAGAGATAATCTCTTTTTTCTGTTGTTCTAATTCCGCTTCGATCAATGCTTTGTGGGAAACTACAACGTTTTTAAATTCGTTGTTGATTTTCACAACTTTGAATTCCATTGTTTTGCCTACATATACATCATAATCACGGATTGGTTTCACATCAATTTGTGATCCCGGTAAGAATGCTTCAATACCAAATACATCAGCGATAAGACCGCCTTTTGTACGGCATTTAACGTATCCTTTGATAATTTCATCATTGTTAAGCGCCTGGTTAACGCGATCCCACGATTTCATGGCACGTGCCGTTTTGTGAGAAAGGATCAACTGACCGCTTTTATCTTCCTGGCTTTCTACATATACTTCTACAGTATCGCCAACTTTCAGGTCAGGATTGTAACGGAACTCTGTTAACTGAACCACACCGTCGGATTTGTAACCGATGTTTACCACTACTTCTTTGCTGTTTTTAGAAACAACTTTTCCGTCAATGATTTCGTTTGCGGCTACTGATTTTAAGGTTTTTTCATAGATCGCTTCCAATTGTTCGCGTTCGTCTTTTGAATAACCTTCACCTTTTTTTCCAACTGCGTTCCAGTCGAATGCTTCTAACTCCACAGGAGCTGTTAATGTTTCAGACATCTTTGTTTTTGCTTTCTAAAACAATCCCTTTACAGGAACTATTTTTGATTTTTTTGTATTCAATTACTTGTTTTTTAGGTAATTGAAGGGGTTAATACTATTGTTTATTTAAATTCCTTTTCAATTAAAAGGGATGCAAATATACGATATTTTTTGGTTATGGCAAGGGATTTCTCCGACTTTTTTATCCTTTGTCGCAATAATTTAATTAACATTTGATTAAAGTTTATATAAATCACATAAAATATTAATAATCAATAATTTATAAAAACATTAAGCAACAAACAAAACAGCTGGCAAATTGTAATTAAGTGGTTTATAATTGCTCCTAAATGGTTTTCGGCCGGCCGGAATTTTAAATTAAAAAGTATCTTTATCCATCCGAAAATCTGGTCGGGATCACCCTCTTTGGCAACGGCGCATCAGATAGCAAAACACTTGTATTCCGGGCAATTGAAAAACATTATCCGCAGCTGAAAGAAAAACATGTCCGCTTGTTTGCACAATCAGATAGTCTTCCGCCATATTACGCCGGCGCACTTTCAAAAAAGATGGAGGAGCTCTGCACTTTATACGAACTGCCGCAACGTATCAGCACAAATAAAGATTAACCGGAAAAGCCGAAAAGCATAATATTCTGTTATATTTGCGCCTTCTTAAAACTAATCTATGAACGACGACCTGGCAGTAAAAAAATCAACAATTCCCAACTCCGGGAAAGGTTTATTTATAAAACGTGATGTAAAAAAAGGCGAGCGCATTGTTGAATATCTTGGTGAAGTGATCACCGAAGCCGAGCTGGACCGCAGAGCGGAGAAGGACATTTACGGTTATGCATTTTATATCAGCAAGAAAAAATGTGTGGATGCATATTACACGCCGAATGAACTGGCGCGTTATGCAAACGATGCAAAAGGGATCACCCGCATTCCGGGGGTGAACAATAATTGCAGCTACGAGATCTGGAAAAACCGCGGCTGGATAAAAGCGGATAAAAATATCAAAGCCGGCGATGAGATATTTGTGAGCTACGGCCACGAATACTGGAGAGATATTAAATACAACATCAAACTGGACGAAGAGCGTGCTGCAGAAAAAGCAGCAGCGAAAAAAGTGAAGAAAGTAAAAACGGCGAAGAAGAAATAACCGGATCTTAAATCTACTTAAAAAATAAACCCCGCTTACATCTGCAAGCGGGGTTTATTTTTATATCATTTTTAAATTTATTGATATACTTCCTTTCGGCTTGCTTTCAGGGTATTCATCAGTAATGATGCAATGGTCATTGGCCCCACACCACCCGGAACCGGTGTAATGTAAGAAGCTTTTGCTGCCACTTCATCGTATTTAACATCACCCAGCAATTTAAAACCGCTTTTAGTAGTATCGGAAGGTACGCGTGTAATTCCCACATCAATCACTACTACTCCATCTTTCAGCATATCCGCGGTTACAAATTCGGGCTTACCCAATGCAACAATCACAATGTCGGCCTTGAGTGTAAATTCTTTTAAATTTTTTGTACGGCTATGGCACATAGTTACAGTGCAATTTCCGGGAACGGTATTCCGCGCCATCAAAATACTCATAGGCGATCCCACGATGTGGCTACGGCCTATGACCACGCAGTTTTTGCCAGCTGTATCAATTTTGTACCGCTCAAGCAATTGCAGGATTCCGTAAGGCGTTGCCGGAAGATATGTGGGTAAATTTAAAGCCATGCGTCCCACATTCTGCGGATGAAAACCATCCACATCTTTTTTCGGGTCAATCGCCTCAACGATCTTTTGCTCATTGATGTGCTTTGGCAGCGGTAGTTGTACAATGTAACCATCGATATCGTTATCATTGTTCAATCCTTCTACAATATGCAGCAATTGCTGCTCGGTGGTGTTTTCTTCCAGCTTTACCAACGTGGATTTAAAACCGATCTTATCACAGGCTTTTACTTTTGCGCCAACATACGTTTCGCTGGCGCCATCGTTTCCTACAATAACGGCAGCCAAATGGGGCACTTTGCCTCCTTTTTCCTTAATTGCATTTACTTCCAGCGCGATCTCGTCCTGGATTTGATTTGAAATTAATTTACCGTCTATTATCATATTTTTTTACCACGAAGATGCCTGGCAGCAAAGATTATTGTTATTATGCAAACTACATTTTTCCGCCCATGCCCGGCATGTTTTTCATCTGGGTCATCATTTTTGCCATTTGTTTTTTATCACCCATCATACGCATCATTTTACGTGTGTCGTCAAATTGTTTGATCAGGCGGTTCACTTCCTGCACATTGGTTCCGCTTCCTTTAGCAATACGGTCCTTGCGCTTGCCATTCAGTAATTCAGGGTTTTCACGCTCTGCAGGCGTCATAGAGCCTATGATCGCCTCAATGCTTTTAAATGCATTTTCATCGATGTCCACACCTTTCAGCGCTTTGCCTACACCGGGGATCATTCCTACCAGGTCTTTGATATTTCCCATTTTTTTGATCTGCTGCAGCTGGGATAAAAAATCGTTGAAACTAAACTGGTTTTTCGCAATCTTCTTTTGTAATTTTTTTGCTTCTTCAACATCGTATTGCTCCTGTGCACGCTCTACCAGCGTTACCACATCACCCATCCCGAGGATCCGGTCGGCCATACGATTAGGATGGAACACATCCATTGCATCCATTTTTTCGCCGGTACCAACAAATTTGATCGGTTTATCTACGATCGATTTGATGGAAAGCGCCGCTCCACCACGGGTATCACCGTCTAACTTGGTAAGGACAACACCATCAAAATTTAATTTTTCATTGAATGCTTTTGCTGTGTTCACTGCATCCTGGCCGGTCATGGCATCTACCACAAACAGGATCTCATCCGGGTTAACCGCTGCTTTTACGGCCGCAATCTCATTCATCATCTGCTCATCGATTGCCAAACGACCGGCAGTATCGATGATCACTACCGAATTGCCATTTTCTTTTGCAAATTTGATTGCTTTTTGCGCGATGGAAACTGCATCTTTATTTTCGCGGTCAGAGAATACATCCACACCAATCTGCTCGCCCAACACATGCAGCTGATCAATCGCCGCCGGACGGTATATATCTGCGGCAACGAGCAATGGCTTTTTACCGCGTTTTGTTTTCAGGTAATTGGCCAGCTTTCCGGAGAATGTGGTTTTACCGGAACCCTGTAAACCGCTCATTAGGATCACAGTAGGATTTCCGCCTAGCTTTATATCGGAGGTATTGCCTCCCATCAGCGCCGTAAGTTCTTCCTGCGTGATCTTGATCATCAGCTGGCCCGGCGAAATGGAGGTTAACACATTTTGCCCCAGCGCTTTTTCTTTTACATTGTCGGTAAATTGCTTGGCAACTTTATAGTTTACATCGGCATCCAGCAAGGCTTTTCTAATTTCCTTCACCGTTTCCGATACGTTGATCTCTGTAATTTTTCCCTGGCCTTTCAGAAGTTTAAAGGCTCTTTCCAGCTTATCACTTAAATTATCGAACATGATTTTATTGTTTTTTTAAGAATGCGAATTTAACAAATTTATAGGTACAGATAACGAACAGAAACGAATATTACGAAAGTACGGACAGCGCCCGCCTAAACTATTCGGGCAGGAGCAGGAACGAATTTTAAGAATCTGTGTTTGATCTGCTAATACCAATATACTAATCGGTGTATTTATTTTAGCCACAAGTGGAGTTGTGCCTTTTGTAGTGATATTTTTGAACGTTTTACTGGTAAAAAAAATCTGCGTGCGGGATTACCCACACGCAGATTCGTAGTTCCGTTTTTGTTCCTGCCCGAATAGTTCGGACGGACGTTATCATCCCTTATTTAGCTTTCTTTCTGCATTTCAGCAAACTCTGGCTCACACCGATCTGGTCGATCTGCTCCACCACCTCAAAATTAGCTGCTTCCACACATCGCATAAACACTCTGGAATCATACATCTGGCTGTTTCCGTTGGCGATGGCTGTAAAGTACAAAGAGGTTTGCTGCAGCGAAAATGCTGCTGCTTCAAAACGCTGACGATCCCAGAAAGGCTCCAGTATAAACACAAATCCGTCATCATTTATAGCTTCGTAACAACGGTTTAAGATCGAAATAATCTCTTTTTCTGAAAAACAATCCAAAAACTGGCTCATCCAGATGGCATCATGCCCTTTTGGCAATTTTTGATTTTCATCCAGAATGTTGGCGCCATGAAACGACAAGCGATCCAGCAAGCCGTGTTTTTCAATGTTTGCCATTGCCATATTCACTTGTCCGGGCAAATCCACAATCGTCATGTGAACTTCCGGATTGTATTTAGCACAGGCAATCGACCATTTACCTGTATTTCCACCAATGTCGAGGATTTTTTTCGGATTATTTTTAAACACCAATGGCAATACCAGTGGAAAAGCATCGTCGGAATAATAATGATCGAAACCAAACCATGATTTCTGAACATTCTCCGGCAATTGCGATAATGCTTCGTATACGGTATTCCAACCACCAAAGACTTTCAATCCTTCCGGTTTTTCGTTGTTGATGGAATCTTCCAGATTGAACAAACCTTCATAACATACATCCTGCACAAAATCCATATTGACGCGGGTCATGCGGTCGTTTAAAATAAAATGGGCGGTTTTGGTCAATGTGTATTTATGATCATTTTCCAGCACCAATCCAATACCTAAACCTGATTCAAGCAATACGCGTACACCGTAATGCGGCACTTTTGTTTTTTCTGCCACTTCTTCCAGCGTTATCCCTTTTTTACCGGCATCCTGTATTGCTTTTAAAATTCCATTGTCACGCATTACACGTGTTGCCTGAAACACCATCGGTGCGTGAGCAATCCACTGAGCATATTCTATCGCTTCTAAAGCTGTACGTTTTTCTTTTTTAAAAAAATCCATTCTCGTGTTTTTCTAGTTTTGCCAAAGATAGGGTTTGAATTTTAAATAGAGAATGGAAAGTATTTTTTTGTGGAAACAGGTATAAATTGCAGAAAGAAAAAATTCCTCTTCCGGGCAACAGCCCTGAAAGAGGAATTCTCTTAAAAAAATATTTTTAAAATTTCAGTTTTGCTACTCAGAGCGTTAGAAATCTGCACATTTAATACTCAATAATTTATTTTATATCAAATAAATTAGCGACACCAATCGTCCGCTCCACCGTAAATCCTTCTGCAAAGTCGTAACCGGCATCCCGCCCGAAAACACTCATTTTGCCACTCACCACTTCAAAGAAATTTTTTACAGAAATAGGCGATTCCGGCTCTTTGGAATCGGGATCATAAAATTGTGATTTGAAGGCGCGGATCGCTTCCATTTTTTTTTCCATATAGGGTGTTACATCCACCACAAAATCGGGTTTTAACTGCCGGTCCTGGATGTAATGATACACCGCTTTTGGCCGCCATGCCTGCTGGGCAACGCTGTTCAATTCGGTTTCCACTTTACGCAATCCGCTGTAAAAACAAGCTTCCGAAACCAACTGTGCCGCTCTGCCGTGATCGGGATGACGGTCGGAAACGGCATTGCACAATATGATCTCGGGCTGATATTCCCTTATTTTTTTGATGATGGCCAGCTGATGCTCTTTGTCGTTTACAAAAAAACCATCCGCCATTCCCAGGTTATCACGTACACTTAATCCCAGTACTTTTGCAGCTTCGGCCGCTTCAAGCAAGCGCAGCGGGCCGCTTCCACGGGTACCAAGCTCGCCGGATGTTAAGTCCAAAATCCCGCACTTTTTACCCAGCGCAATGTGTTTCAATAATGTGCCCGAAGCAGATAGCTCCACATCATCCGGGTGAACGCCAATAGCAAGAATATCTAATTTCATATAATTAAAAATCTACTGAACCGCAGAAATTGTAGGTTGTTTCCCGGCTTCGCCCAAAATCACAGGTATTTCAGGCAACGCCGGGAAGTTAAAGTGTATGAAAAATTATTTCCCATTCAACCAATCCATCAGCACTTTGCTGTCGTATGGCTTATCTCCGGGTGCAATCACATCCACCAAATTTCCTTTTTCATCAATCATGTATTTTTGGAAATTCCATTTTACAGAAGAATCCATTTTCCCGTTTTTTGCTTTTTCTGTCAGCCAGTGATAAATTGGATCCATATCATCGCCTTTTACCGAAATTTTCTGCATCATCTGGAAAGTAACACCATAATTTTTTGTGCAAAATTCCTGGATCTCGCCATTGGTACCTGGTTCCTGGTGCATAAAATTGTTGGCCGGAAACCCAATGATCACCAGGTTTTTATCTTTGTATTGGTTGTACAATTTCTCCAGGTCTTCATACTGTGGTGTATTTCCGCATTTGGAAGCGGTATTAACAACCAGTACTTTTTTTCCTTTTAAGGTGGAAAAATCAAAGTCTTTCCCGTCAATGGTTTTTGCTTTCAGGTCATAAAATGTTTGTGCATTTACAGATATGCTCAGCAATACGATCAGGGCTGTAAAGAAGGTGGTGATTTTTGTTTTCATAAGTTTTAAGGGTTTAGATATAAGCAAATGTACGAAAACAATATTGCATAAGATTGCTGCGAAAAAATAATTCAGGCGACTTATTTATACGAAGCGTATCTTTGAACATTATATACTATTATTTATGCAGATTCAATTTCTAGGAGCCGCGCGAACGGTTACCGGCAGCAAGCACCTTATCACGACCGAAAGCGGCAAAAAAATATTACTGGATTGCGGTTTTTTCCAGGGAAAAGGAGCCGAAACGGATGACATGAACCGTACGTTCCACTTTACACCGGCTGATATTGATTACCTGATCCTTTCTCATGCACACATCGACCATTCCGGCAATATTCCCAATCTTGTAAAACAAGGGTTCAAAGGCCCTATTATTTGTACCAATGCAACGGCGGACCTGTGCAAAATAATGCTGGCAGACAGTGCGCATATCCAGGAAGCCGATATGCGCTTTTTAAACAAGCGGCGGATGAAACGCGGCGAAAAACCGTTGAAACCTTTGTATACAATCAATGATGTGGACAACTGTACTGAGCTGCTTGTAAAAGTTAAGTACGATCAAAAACACACTGTTTGTGAAGGTGTTACCGTGCATTTTACCGATTCAGGCCACATATTGGGAAGTGCTGCGGTTAACCTGGAGATCAATGAAAACGGAAAAACAACAAAACTGTGCTTTACAGGTGATATTGGCCGTTACAACGGATCGATCCTGAAAGATCCTGAACCCTTTCCACAGGCGGATTACATTATTGCGGAATCCACGTATGGCGACCGTTTGCATGGAGATGCCATGTACGGCGAGCAGGAGCTTTTTAATGCAGTGTTTGATACCTGTATTACAAAAAAAGGAAAACTCATTATTCCCGCATTCAGCCTTGGGCGAACGCAAGAGCTGGTGTATGCACTCGATAAGCTGGAAACAAAAAAAATGCTGCCGCGCATCAATGTGTACGTGGATAGCCCGCTTTCGATCAACGCCACCAACATTATGCGCGATCACCCGGAATGTTTTAATGAAGAGATCCTGGAATACATGAAAACGGATCCCAATCCTTTTGGCTTTTCCAACCTGATCTACATCCAGGATGTGGAAGATTCCAAACATTTGAACGAGCTTCCGGAGCCTTGCATCATCATTTCAGCATCCGGCATGGCCGAAGCCGGCCGGATCAAGCATCATTTGGCCAATAATGTTTCCAATCCCAACAATACCGTTTTGCTCGTTGGTTATGCCGAACCGCATTCACTTGCCGGAAAGCTGCGTGCGGGTAAAAAAAATGTAACGATATTTGGCACCGAGTACCTGGTAAACGCCAATGTGATCATCATGGATTCATACAGTGCACACGGCGATTACAAGGAAATGATCCAATACTTAGGCTGCCAGGATCCTGCAAAAGTAAGGCAGCTGTTTTTGGTGCATGGCGAATACGATGTACAATTGAATTACAAAGAAAAACTGGAAGCGGTAGGTTTTAAGCACATTACTATACCCGAACAGGACCAAATCATACAAGCAGATTAATTTACCATGCTGGCAAAACAGATCCGATACCTGATCGCAAAAGAAATAAAGCTGGAAATGCGTAATAAATATGCATTGGGCGGCATCCTGCTGTACGTGGTTTCCACTGTATTTGTGAGCTATTTATCGTTTAAGCAAATCATTAATGCGCCCACATGGAATGCGCTTTTCTGGATCATCCTGCTGTTTGCGTCGATCAACGGCGTTGCCAAAAGTTTTATCAGCGAAACCCGCGGGCGCCTGTTGTATATGTACACATTAGTAAGCCCGCAAGCGGTGATTTTATCGAAGATCATTTACAACTCACTTTTACTGCTCGTGATCTCCCTTTTGTGTTTGCTGGTGTATTCGCTTTTTATTGGCAATCTCATCCAGGACCTACCCTTATTCCTTCTGACACTTTTATTGGGAAGTTTCGGCTTTTCGTCTTTACTCACCATGGTTTCGGCGATTGCTTCCAAAACCAGCAATAACTTTACGCTCATGGCGATCCTGAGCTTTCCGATCATGATGCCTTTGCTGATAGTATTGTTAAAATTATCGAAAAATGCACTGGACGGATTGGAACATTGGGATTTCAATTATTTACTGGTTTTAATGTTTATAAATGTGATAATTATTGCACTTTCCTATCTATTATTTCGCTACCTTTGGCGTGACTAAATGGAGGGGCAAAATCATCCCTGATCCCCTTTAAAAAAGGGAATATTAAAAAGGCATTTGGTTTTTGAAATGAAAAAAAATTGGTGGAAAATAATTGCAGCTGTTTTTGTCCTTTACACAATCATTGCCGGTTTTCTTTTTAAAGTCCCCGCACAGCCTATCCTTCACGAAACCATTCGTAACCTGTACTTTCATGTTCCCATGTGGTTTGGTATGATGACCATTCTCTTTGTATCCCTGTGGCACAGTATTAAATACTTAAGCAATTCCAATATCCAGAGTGACATTATTGCTTCACAAGCTGCGCATACAGGCATGTTCATGGGCGTATTAGGGATCATAACAGGTTCCATCTGGGCGCGTTATACGTGGGGAGCATGGTGGGTAGCCGACACAAAGCTGAACGGCGCCGCTATTACTTTACTGATCTACGCAGCATATTTTATTTTGAGAGGCTCCATGGATGAAGAACAAAAACGTGCCCGTATTTCGGCCGTGTACAATATTTTTGCCTATGTAATGCTCATTGTCTTCTTATTGATATTACCGCGCCTGAACGATTCATTGCATCCCGGCAACGGTGGAAACCCCGGCTTTAATAAATATGACCTTGATTCCACCATGCGCACAGTATTTTATCCGGCGGTAATTGGATGGATTTTATTAGGTGTATGGATGATGACCATCAAGATCCGGATTGAAAAATTAAAAAGAAAAACTTTTATCAATGATTAACTATTTCAGAAAAACTACAGTATTCCTCTTTTTATTGTCCATCGCAACGGCAAGCTTTGCACAGGCAAACGATGAAAAACCGGCTGCAAATGTAACTACAGTTTCAACACCTGCTACATCTGCAAACGCACCGGTGGATATGGCTACAGGCTTATACCAGTCCGGAAAAATATACGTGGTGGTGATCGTTGTAACAGTAATTTTGCTGGGCATTATCGGATATTTAACGATGCTCGACCGTAAGATCAGCAAGCTGGAGAAAGAAATTGAAAACAAATAGCAGGCAATAAAAAAGTAAATAAAAACAAAAAAATACTGTGCAAAACGCAGATTGGTATTAATTGGTATTTAGCAGATCAAAATGAAAAAGATTCACATCATCGGTATCATCATTATCGCAGTAGCGATTGGAGCCATATTAACAACACTCAACAGTACCAGCACATATGCTAACTTTACGGAAGCTGCAAAATCCCCTGACAGCGAATTTCATGTGGTTGGTAAGCTGGACAAAGAAAAGGAAACAGTATATGATCCTAAACTGGATGCCAACATGTTTACATTTTACATGAAAGATAATACTGGGGTTGAGAAAAAAGTGATCCTGCACAAGAACAAACCACAGGATTTTGAACGCTCCGAACAAATTGTGCTCATCGGAAGAATTGAAGGCGATGAGTTTCATGCTTCGGATATACTGATGAAATGCCCATCGAAATACAACGATGGCAAACCGCAGGAAACTGCTAAAACTTCAGCTATAGAATAAGCTCATTAATGTACTGTGTATAAAGCTATACGCAGAAAACAGTAAGGCCTGAATTTTTTATCGCACACAAATTAGTAAATTAGTATTTATTCGTTATTCATATTATGGAGTACATTGGAGAACATATTCATATTGGGCAGATTGGTAATGTATTCGTAATTTTTTCTTTTGTTTTTGCCCTGCTGGCAAGTATCTCCTATTTTTTTGCAGCACGCGACAATGAGCAGGCGCTTTCCTGGAAAAAGATTGCACGCTGGTCGTTTCGGCTCCATGGCATTTCCGTGTTCGGGATTGTAGCCACACTTTTTGTGATGCTGTACAATCATTATTTCGAATATGAATATGTATGGCATCACAGCAGCAAAACCATGCAGATGCGTTATATTTTATCCTGCTTTTGGGAAGGACAGGAAGGCAGCTTCCTGTTATGGACCTTCTGGCATGTGGTGATCGGTTTTGTGCTTCAGCGCAAAGCAAAAGAATGGGAAGCGCCGGTTTTATCTGTCATTGCCCTGGTGCAAACATTTTTAACATCCATGTTGCTGGGATTGTATCCAAAAATTGATTTCGACCTGAGCAATTCGCTTTTTAAATTCGCCGTACACACACCTTCCTTCAAAATCGGCAGCAATCCATTTACAGTATTGTTACGCAACCACCCCGATTTTTACAATATTCCTTTATTCACCAATCCAAATTATCTGCAAAACCTGGATGGTCACGGACTAAATCCCTTATTGCAAAATTACTGGATGACGATCCATCCTCCTACTCTCTTTTTAGGTTTTGCATTAACCGTTGTTCCGTTTGCTTTCGCGATTGCCGGGCTTTGGAAAAAGAAATATACTGAATGGCTTAAACCTGCTTTACCCTGGACATTCTTAGGGATAGCCGTATTGGGTGTGGGAATTTTAATGGGTGGCGCATGGGCATATGAAGCATTGAGCTTTGGCGGTTTCTGGGCTTGGGACCCGGTAGAAAATGCGTCCCTGGTTCCATGGCTGACATTGGTGGGTGCCGGACATTTAATGCTGATCAACAAAAATAAAGGACAATCCTTATTTACCGCTTTTGGATTGGCCATCCTTACATTTATTCTCATTCTCTACTCTACCTTTCTTACACGAAGCGGAATTTTAGGAGAAACATCGGTACATGCGTTCACCGACCTTGGTATGTCCGGACAATTGCTGATCTATTTATTTGCTTTTTTGTTCCTTGGAATATTTTTATTACTGATCGGTAAAAAAAACAAGATACAATATGCCATTGCAAGTGTGCTATTTATAATACTGATTTACATCTCAGGTTCAAGCTCATTTCATCTTCACCTGTTTAGCATCGATAGCAATATTCCGTACCGTATCGTAATCATATTTTGCTGGCTTATATATACGGGGTATGCTTTTGTAAAAAGCGCAACAAAATTTCTTCCGCAGGCAGACCCAGGTAAAGAGGAGAGCATTTATTCCCGTGAGTTCTGGATGTTTGTGGGCGCTATTATTTTATTGGTTTCCTCATTCCAGATCATGTTCAACACGTCCTTACCGGTATGGAATAAATTATTTGGCCTTCACAAAGCGCCGCCAAATGATGTTAAACAATTTTACAATGCATGGCAATTGCCGTTTGCATTTTTAACGACTTTCCTGGTTGCTATCGGGCAATATTTTAAATACAAGGATACCAACATTAAAGAATTTTTTAAGAAGATCGGTTTGTCGCTGCTTATTTCTTCAATTGCAACAGCGCTGATCGCATACGGATTACATTACAGCAACCCACTGTATATTTTATTATTATTTTCCGCTTTATTTGCTGCATGTGCAAATGCAGCTTACATGATCCAGGTATTCGGCGGCAAAATAAAAAAAGCAGGAGCATCCATTGCACACATTGGGTTTGCATTAGTGTTACTTGGTGCACTTATTTCCACTTCGAAAAAAGATGTGATCTCACAAAATACATCAGGCAAAAGCGTAGAGAGTATTGGCAAAGATTATTCGGACCGCGACAATATTTTATTGACGAAAGGCGACACATTGCCAATGGGAAAATATTATGTGGCCTACACAGGAAACCATACAGAAGGCTTCAATACCTACTTTGACGTGGATTATTTTTTAAAGAATCCAGCCGGAAAATACGATAAGCAATTCCGCTTATCTCCACTGATCCAGCAAAATCCAAACCCACAATTCGGAAATGCAGCAGAGCCGGATACACGTCACTTTTTAACATTTGATGTGTACACACACATTACCTTTTATGATCATCTCCCCGACCTTAAAAACAAAGGAAAGGAAGAAGAGACCAAAGACGAATATGCTCCTGCAAAAAATGTAACGATAGCAAAAGGTGATACAATTTTTTCTTCCAATGCCATCATCATTTTCGATTCGCTTTCCACGCAATTTGACAAAACGCCGTACAATCTCGATAAAGATGATATTGCTGTGATGGCGCACATAAGTGTGCTTGATGTAAATAAAAAATACCAGGCCACTCCTGTGTATGTGATCCATAACAATTCGGTACAGCCAATCGCATCCAAAGTGGATAATTTAGGATTGCAGTTCATGTTTTGGAAGATCAACCCTGAAGATGGAAAAGTAGAATTTTCGGTACAGGAAAAAAAATCAAACATCCGCGATTATATTGTTATGAAAGCCATGATCTTTCCCTACATCAACATTTTATGGATGGGTTGCATCATTATGGCCATCGGTACATTGTTAGCGATCCGGGAACGGATACGGAGAGCAGCGTAGTGTTTTAACCAATACATATCTTCTATGCAGGCAACTACAATAACGTTAATTGGTGCAGGAAACGTGGCTACACAGCTCGGGATCGCATTACAGGATCAGGGTTATGCCATCTCACAAGTGTACAGCCCCACGAAAAAATCTGCGGAAGCGCTGGCAAAAAAAGTAAATGCAGCGGCCATCACAGATCTTAAAAAATTACATACAGGTTCTGTTATATACATCATCGCTGTAAAGGACGATGCTATTGAAACAGTTGCAAAACAACTGCGTTTCAATGATCAGATCGTGGTGCATACTTCCGGTACGGTATCGATTGATGTACTCAAAAAAACATCAAAAAATTATGGTGTGCTTTATCCGCTCCAAACTTTTTCGAAAGGAAAAACAGTTGATTTGAAAACCACACCGGTTTGTATTGAAGCCAGCAATAAAAGCGCTTCCACTACACTGCAATATTTTGCTAAAAGCTTTAGCGGCAATGTACAGCAGGTATCATCCGGTCAGCGCAAAACCATTCACTTAGCCGCGGTATTCGCCTGTAATTTCAGTAATCACATGTACGCTGTAGCTGAAGACATTTTAAAAAAAGATAAATTATCTCTCGATCTGCTACAACCATTAATTGAAGAAACAGCAGCAAAAACAAAAGGCAATTCGCCGGTAAAAATGCAAACCGGCCCGGCGGTGCGCGGCGACAAAAAAACAATGGAAGCGCATTTGAAATTAATTTCAGATGCCGGTACAAAAAAGATCTATCAGCTGATCAGTAAGGAGATTATTAAACTTCATAAAAAATGAACGCAACCAACCTTAATTATTTATCGATCCTGATCTATGTCAGCTGGTTTATTTCAGAAGCAGCGCTCAATATAAAATTACGCTCGAAAGAAACCGACAAGCAGGGCGCGGATAAAAATTCGATCCGTGTAATCTGGATCACATTAAGCATTGCCGTTACTGCCGGTTTTTTCCTGGCAGATTACAGCCCTTTCGCAATAGGAGATTACCTGGTAGTTCACCTTACAGGGCTGCTGCTGATCTTGCTGGGAATGACCCTTCGTTTTATGGCTGTACGCAGCCTCGGTAAAATGTTTACGGTAGATGTCACTATCCGCGAGGATCATGCGCTAAACACTTCGGGAATGTACAAATATTTGCGCCATCCTTCTTACAGTGCATCATTGCTGTCGTTTCTGGGCTTTGGAATTGCGCTTAACAATTGGCTAAGCTTAGCCGTAGTTTTTATCCCGGTGCTTCTTTCTTTTATTTACCGTGTTAATATAGAAGAAAATGTATTGCAGCAACAGTTTGGCGATGAATACCGCAATTACATGAAAAAAAGTTATCGTTTATTGCCCTTCGTTTATTAATCAACCAGGTTAAAATGAAAAATATACTTATCATACTTGTTGTTGTTATTTATCCCCTGCTATCAAATGCTCAAACACCGGTCTTTCAATGGGCAAAGGGCATGGGCGGCACAGGAAATGATTGGGGACAATCCATTACAACGGATGCAGCAGGAAATGTATATACCACCGGATTTTTCGAGGGAACAGCTGATTTTGATCCGGGCAGCGGCGTTTTCAATTTAACGGCAGCTGGCGGTGCAGATCTTTTTATTTCTAAACTGGATGCTTCGGGTAATTTTTTATGGGCAAAAAGTGTAGGAGGAGTTTCCAATGATATGGGAATTTTTATCGCGGCAGATGCTGCCGGAAATACATACATCACAGGCCGTTTCCAGGATACTGCAGATTTTGATCCCGGTACCGGCATCTACAATTTAAGCGCTGCCGGACTGTTCGATATTTTTATTCTAAAGCTGGATGTTTCAGGTAATTTTATATGGGCAAAATCTATGGGCGGAGCCGGTAATGATTATGGATACGGGATTGCACTTGATGCCGCTGCAAATAGCTATGTGATAGGTACTTTTGAAGGAACAGTAGATTTTGATCCGGATGCAGGAGTTGTAAATTTAACCAGTGCAGGATCCAGCGACATTTTTATTACCAAATTAAATTCGAGCGGAAATTTAATCTGGGCAAAAAATGCAGGCGGTACTTCCGGTGATCAGGGCGCTGCCATTGCTCTGGATGCGGTGGGCAATATTTATACTACAGGATATTTTTCCGATACCGCTGATTTTGATCCGGGAGCTGGAACTGCTAATTTAATTTCCGCAGGAGGCATCGACATTTTTTTATGTAAATCGGATCCTTCAGGAAACCTCTTATGGGCAAAGAATATGGGAGGAGATTTAGTTGACGAGGGATGCTCTGTTGCTGTAGATGCAGGGGGAAATGTATTTTCTACCGGGATATTTTCAGGAACCGCTGATTTTGATCCGGGGCCTGGCACTGTAAATTTAATTTCCGGCGGAGGTAACGATATGTTTATATCAAAGCTGGATGCTTCAGGTAATTTTGTATGGGCAAAACAATTAGAAGGAAGCGGTAGTAATGATGGCTATTCGATTGCTACAGATGCAGCCGGTAATATTTACACCACAGGAGAGCTTAACGGAACGGCTGATTTTAATCCCGGGCCGGGAGTATTTAATTTAACATCTGCCGGAGTGGATGATGTTTTTATTCTGAAATTAAACAATTCCGGTGATTTGGTTTGGGCTAAAAACATGGGTGGTACAGGATATGATGATGGTTACGGTATCACTGTCGACACACATGATAATGTTTATACCACCGGCTTTTTTTCCGGAACAGCCGACTTTAATCCCGGTGCAGGAACAGCTTATTTAAGTTCCCATGGCGCTGCTTATGATGTGTTTGTACACAAGATTAGTCAGCCCGGCATTGCTAACAACATAGCAGAAAATATTACCCCTGAATACTTTTCATTTTATCCGAACCCAACCGATGGAGCATGTAATTTTGTAACAACCGGTGTTGTAAAAAATATACAAATTGAAATATATAGCAGTGTTGGCGCGCTGCTTTATAAGCAGGCTGTTACAAACGAATCAACAACCATTGATTTATCAAACCAGGCCAAAGGATTATATTTTGTAAAAGTGATGCATAACAATCAAATAATTACTACAAAAAAAATAGTGAAAGAATAAAGACGTATTTTTAAAACATGGAGAATTTTAAAACCAGGCTCAACCGCATTACTACTTTTATTTTTGACGTAGACGGCGTGCTTACCGATGGCTCAGTTACACTGATGCCGGATGGTGAACAGGTACGCACCATGAACATCAAAGACGGCTATGCCTTGCAATTAGCAGTAAAACAAGGCTACCGGGTGGTGATCATTTCGGGCGCAAAATCGGAAATGGTGCGTAAGCGCCTGAATGGCCTGGGGATTACAGATGTGTATTTAGGAGCACATGCAAAATTGGATACTTACAAAGAATATTTAGAGATTTATAACGTTAACCCGGATGAAGTGCTGTACATGGGCGATGACATTCCGGATTACGAAGTGATGAAGCAGATTGGCATACCTACTTGTCCGGCCGATGCCGTGCAGGAAATAAAAGGCATCAGTATTTACGTTTCCCATCACAATGGCGGCAGGGGTGCTGTGCGCGATGTAATTGAACAAGTAATGAAAGCACAGGGAAAATGGACGCATGGAGACGGATTTGTGTGGTAAATAAGTTTAAAGTTCAAGGTTCAAAGTTGGCTAACCGCAGAAAAACAACAAACTTTTTTATACAATATCTAATAACTAATTACTTAAAGCTAACCGCTATTTTCACACACAGCTTAATTACTAATGACTAACGACTAATTACTAAAATGATCTCTTTCTTAAAATTAATCAGGGTCCAGAATTTACTCATTATCGCATTTACCCAATACATGGTGCGTTGGTGTATCCTCTACCCTATTTTTAAGCTTAGTGATTATGAATTGCAGATGAGCAATTTCCATTTTTTCCTGTTGTCGCTTTCTACCGTAATGATCGCAGCTGCAGGATACATCATCAACGATTATTTTGATGTACGGATTGATAAAGTCAACAAGCCGGAGCGCATGGTGATCGACAAAGGTGTGAAACGCCGCGTGGCAATGGGCGCCCATACCATCATTAATATTTTAGCCGTACTCATTGGTTTTTATGTTTCATGGGCAGTAGGCGCCTGGAAATTAGTGTTCATTCATATTTTATGCAGCGGCGGATTGTGGCTCTACTCTACCAATTTTAAACGTATGTTTTTTATTGGCAACCTGGTTATCGCATTGTTCACCGCCATGGTTCCTTTTATTGTTGGCGTGTACGAATTGTGGGCTTGCTACAAATGGAATGTCGCCACCGTTAATTTTAAAAACATTGCCTGGTACTGGATCTGCGGACTCTCTTTCTTCGCCTTTATTACTACGCTGTTGCGCGAGATCATCAAGGACATTGAAGATTACGAAGGTGATAAGGAATACGGCTGCAAAACCTTACCAATCGTTTTAGGAATCCGTACCGCACAAGTGATCGTTGCTATACTAGCCCTTGCCACCATGAGTATCCTGGCTTATTTTCAATTGGCATTGCTTGCCAATAGCAAAATATCGGTATATTATTTTCTTATTGCATTACAATTACCTTTTGTGTTCCTGATCTATAAAACGCTCACAGCAAAAACAAAAAAGGAATTTCGTCTTGCCGGTAATACTGCTAAATTTATTATGCTGATGGGCGTTTGCTATCTATTCATCATCGCTTTTTCCTCCTGATCTTTATGACATTTGAAGAATTAAAAAAATACAAATTCATTCTTGCATCCAAATCGCCGCGCAGGCAATTTTTATTGAAAGACCTTGGGCTCGATTTTGAAGTGCATACCAAAGATGTGGACGAAAGTTTTCCCGAACACTTGCAGGCAGCAGAGATCCCGCTTTATTTGTGTGAAAAAAAAGCAGCGGCATTCGACCGCGAGCTGCATGATAACACCATTGTGATCACTGCTGATACCATTGTTTGGGTAAACGGACAAGTATTGAACAAGCCCGAAGATTATGACGATGCAGTACGCATGTTAAAATTACTTTCCGGCAAAATGCACGAAGTATACACAGGCGTTTGCATCCGTTCCAAAAACAAAACAAAATCATTTTACTCGCTTACAAAGGTTTATTTTAAAACACTATCCGATTACGAGATCGATTATTACGTCCGCAATTACAATCCATACGATAAAGCCGGCGCTTATGGCGCGCAGGAATGGATCGGCTACATTGCCGTTGAAAAGATTGAAGGATCGTATTTTAACGTAATGGGGCTACCGGTGCGGGAGCTTTATGAAGAACTGCTTCGGTTGGAAAGTTAGAAGGTTTTAAAGTTGCAAGGCTGGTTAAAAAAGTTCAAGGTTCAAAGTTTGCTGTGCGCAGATGCTGCGTTTGAAAAAAGAAGCTAAACCTAACCTGTTCTTACCTTCGGGAACATGGGATCTGCCAATTAAAAATTACAATTTGTTTTTTTAATATAACCCTGCAAAAATGCCAGCAAATAAAAAACAAAAATTTGATTTGTCCAGTATTAAATCTATAATTATCCAAAGCATCCTGGGTACAATCCTTGTGCTCATCTTCATCGTTAATCTTTTTTATAATTGGAATTATTTTGACGAATATTCCGGCCCCGCTACATCCCAATATTATATTGCTTATACGGTTAGTTGTATTACTTTTTTCGGTTCTCTAATCATTTGCATCACGTTTTGCTACTCCGTCTTATCAGCACTTATGAAAAAAAACGAAGCTTAAGTTCAATCTCTCACGTTTATGCCTTATGTGTTCTTTTGTTGCTTTTGTGGTAAAAAAAACACAGCATCCGACAGCAAACTTTGAAATTTATTTTGCAAACAATCATGAGATCCGGGTCGGCGCCCGGGATGACCACTCCGGAAAGAGAATAAAAATAATAATCATTTGCATAATAAAATTCCTCCGTGTTCTTAGTGCCTTAGTGGTAATAGCACACAGCTAACTTTGAACTAAGTACTTGTAGGCGCTAGGCTCTGCCTGGTGACATTGCAAATCTTGTCACTAGGCAGAGCCTAGCGCCTACTTAGACAGCAAACTTTGAACTCCTTTTCTGCGCACAGCAAACTTTATAACTTTCCAACTAAATTTTCAACCCAATAATGCATACATCATCCACCTGTGGCTCTTCTTGCCGCCAGTTTAAAAATGCATATTGTAAAAACGATTCCTGTTCCTCCATTTCCATGGAGTTTGCCGAAAGCAACAACTCTTTGAACCGCTTCCGGTTGAATTTCTTTTTTTGCTCTCCGCCAAACTGGTCACAATAACCATCTGTAAAAAAATAAAAAGTATCGTCTTCTTTCAGCTCCAGCTGCCGGGATGTAAATGTTTTTTCCACATCGCCATAAAAACCGATCGGGAAACGGTTGGGGTCAAATTCGATAAACTCATTATCCCGCAACAATAACATCGGGCGGAACGCACCGGAATACGTGATCGTGTTTTTTTCAAGGTCAAATACGCCCAGCGCCACATCCATTCCATCGTTGGTGGCTTCGTTGTTTTGTTTGTTCAGCGCCATGTATAATTCTTCATCCAATGCATATAAAATTTCTGATGGTTCCTCAATTCCTTTTTTGATGATCACTTCCTTTAAGATTCCATTGGCGATGATGCTCATCAATGCGCCCGGAACACCGTGGCCGGTGCAATCCACAGCTGCCACAAATATTTTATTTTGTTTTTGATAGAAGAAATAATAATCGCCACTTACCACATCCTTCGGTTGATACAATACAAATGCATCTTTGAACGCGCTTTTTATTTTCTGCACATCCGGCAGGATCGCTTCCTGGATACGGCTTGCATACTGGATGCTATCCACCATATCTTTGTTGTGTTGCTCCAGCTCTTTGTTTTTTTGAACCAATTGCTGCTCCGTTTTTTTCCGGTCAGTGATATCATGCCCGATTCCAACTAAGGTATTCAGCGGGCCTTTGGACGTATTCCACAAGATCCAGCGATCAGCGCCAGTAGCGGTTTTTAATAAACGCTCGTATGGCAATGCTTCGGCAAGCGAATCCTGTTGAATTTGCCGGAATGTTAATGCTTTAATGTCCGCACGCTCATTATCATCAATCCGGGTAAGGTCCCACCAGCCTTCTCCCATCAGTTGCTCGGGCTCAAAACCGAGTATCCGCTTGGCGGAAGGGCTTACATATTCGACTTTACCAAATTTGTTTACAACAACGATAAGGCTATTCAGCTTTTCCAGTATGCTTTCGGTTACGAGTGACATAAAAAATGAATTGTAAAAAGATCAGGGATCTCTTTGATTATAAAAACAATAAAATTTTACAAGGGAAGCTTTCTCAGAAAGCGGCAGGTATTATCTGCAATTATGAATACGAATAAATCGCATATGATGCATGCAATAACACATTCCCGCGATGGAGATCACGGGGATAATAATCGTAAAAATGATATATAATGTGTGTGTCATTGTTATATTGATCGCTGCAAATGTAGCATTATTTTAATTGGGACTGAAAAAAAATAAAAACACAAGCCTAAAATCAGTTATTTTTGCAGTGTAGAAAACTAACCATTATTGTAAAATTGAACGAAAAGGAATATTCATCATTAAAGATCTTGCAACATGGCTACCAACTTTCTAAAAAAACTATTCAGCTCCAAAGCAGCAAACACAGGCCTTGTATTTATTGTGGAAGATAATGCAGCTTACGCGAAAATGCTGGAATTTTACATTCAGAACAATTTCAAAAATGTAAAAGAAATCAAAATTTTTCCTGTAGGAGAAACAGCCCTGGATGAATTGCGCCGCAACCCGGATGTGATCATTATCGATTATTTTTTGAACAGCCGTTACCACGATGCCGAAACCGGTTTAGAAACCATTAAAACCATCAGGGCCCAAAAACCTGAAATGAACATTATTGTATTAAGTGCGCAAAGCGATGTGGACGTGATGTTGGAAGCAATCGAAAAATACCATTGCAGCTATGTGAGAAAAAATGACCAGGCCTTTGAGAAAATCGGGGAGCTGATGAAAGAGATTGGTGGGTTTACTGCTTAGGAAACCTTTTTCATAAAAAATTAAAAAGCGCCATCCGGTTTACGAATGGCGCTTTTCTATTTTTATATGAATGATGGATTAGCTCAACACTTTTTTGACAAGGTCGGCAGCTTCCTGCAATGCAATGGCAGAGAATACTTTTAATCCTGATTCATCAATGATCTTTTTCGCTTCTACAGCATTTGTTCCCTGTAAACGGATAATGATCGGTACATTGATAGTTCCCATGTTTTTGTAAGCATCTACAATGCCTTGTGCAACACGGTCGCAACGAACAATACCACCAAAAATATTTACCAGGATCGCTTTTACTTTAGGGTCTTTTAAAATAATGCGGAATGCCTGCTCAACACGTGCAGCATTTGCCGTACCTCCCACATCCAGGAAGTTGGCTGGCTCACCGCCCGAAAGTTTGATAATGTCCATGGTAGCCATTGCCAAACCGGCGCCATTTACCATACAACCTACGTTACCATCCAGCTTCACATAATTTAAACCATGTTCGCCTGCTTCTACTTCCGTAGGATCTTCTTCGGATGTATCGCGCAATGCAGCAAAATCGGGGTGACGGAACAAACCGTTGCCATCAAATGTTACTTTTGAATCTACAGCGATGATTTTGTTATCGGACGTTTTTAAAACAGGATTAATCTCAAACATGGATGAATCTATTGCATCATAAGCTTTGTAAAGCGAAGCGATGAATTTGGTCATGCCTTTGAATGCTTCACCGGATAATCCCAGGTTGAACGCAATTTTGCGGCACTGGAAATCACGCAACCCAACACGCGGATCAATTTCTTCTTTAAAGATCAAATGCGGCGTATCGTGTGCTACAGTTTCAATGTCCATTCCGCCTTCGGTAGAATACATGATCGTATTTCTGCCTTTTGCGCGATCAAGTAACACACCAACATAAAATTCTTTGGTAGGGGTTTCACCCGGATAATATACATCCTGTGCGATCAGTACTTTATTTACTTTTTTCCCTTTTTCGCCTGTTTGAGCAGTTATCAGGGTGTTTCCCAAAATGTTATGAGAAATTGTTTTTACATCATCCAATGATTTAGCCAAAGCCACACCGTGCTGTTCCGTTCCTTTGATCTTTCCTTTTCCACGGCCACCTGCATGAATTTGTGATTTTACAACCCACCAGCCGGTCCCTGTTGTTTTTTGCAATTCTTTTGCAGCTTCTACTGCCTGCTCCGGTGTATCAGCAACAATACCTTCCTGAATGGCAACTCCAAAGCTTTTCAGAATGGCTTTACCTTGATATTCATGTATATTCATAATATTTGAGTGTTTTTAATTTAAGAGTTCCAAAAGTATGTTTTTTATTGGTGAATACAAATACTTGTGGACAAATTTTGAAATAAAAAAATCCCTCAACACTGGATGTTGAGGGATTTTTTGAGAAAGTCCAAATGAACTTATTTTTTAGTGTAACGGGTACGGAATTTATCAACGCGGCCTGCTGTATCTACCAATTTAACTTTACCGGTATAAAAAGGGTGACTCATGTGAGAGATCTCCAATTTTACTACAGGATACTCTTTCCCATCTTCAAATACGATGGTTTCTTTTGTTTCAACGCATGATTTCGTTAAAAAAGAGTATTCATTACTCATATCTTTAAATACCACTAAACGGTAATTTTCTGGGTGTATTCCTGGTTTCATTCTTTTTAATTTTTAATTTCGGACTGCAAAGATAGTTATTTGAATTAAATCTGCAATATTTTTTAGTGAAAAAGTTTAAAGTTCAAGGTTCAAAGTTGGTATTACCCGTTCTAAGCCCATTGCTTATTGCAAATGTAGCATTATTTTTAATAACGGTTGGCCCGATTTTTTACGTGATGATTATAACAATTGCATTGTTTTACCTTTTATTATATTTGCCCCATGAAAAAAGCAGTTTTTAAGCTCCTGGCCCGCATCAACAAAGCCATTTTACCCAAATATTACAAACGCGACCTGAAAGGACTCAAAAAATGGGAAATGGCCATTGTGGGTTATAAATACTGGGTAACAACCAACGCGCTGGATTAGTCGCCGTTTTTACCCTGAAGGCGCCGAGATTTTTAAATTTAGAAGCTTTATCCTTGATGAAGTTACTGTTCACATTACTATGACCTTGACTTGCAGACAGTAAACTAAATGATTATTTTTTTCCTTTCTTTTCAATTTTGCCCCGATGGTTATCGGGATTTTCCCTCCTGACTTTTCCTTCTAATATCCAACATCTGCTTAACCGTTCATCCTTTTTCATTCATTTTTCATTTTTTATTGATTATTTTTCGTTCAAATTTACGGATATGAACCACTACAAGTTATTAGTTGCTGCCATGCTTATCAGCGTAAGCGCATTTGCACAGGATGATAAAGAAAAAGAAAAAAAATGGGACGTTTCCAATCCCAGTGGCCCGTTCACGGAAGTGGAGATCAACACCAGTGAAGGCACCTGGATGGGTTTGGATGTAAGCCCGGATGGAAAAACCATTGTATTTGATATGCTCGGCGATATTTATTCGATGTCCGTGACAGGCGGTGAAGCAAAAGCGCTGCGCAGCGGGTTTCCATACGAAGTGCAACCGCGGTTTAGCCCGGATGGGAAAAAAATTTCCTTTACCAGCGATGCCGGCGGCGGCGATAATATCTGGACCATGAATGCCGACGGGACAGATGCTAAACAAGTAACCAAAGAAAATTTCAGGCTTTTAAATAATGCGGTATGGACACCCGACGGCCAATACCTGATCGCGCGAAAGCACTTCTCCTCTACCCGTTCACTGGGCGCCGGCGAAATGTGGATGTACCATATCAGCGGTGGCGAAGGATTACAGCTGACCGTTAAAAAAAATGCGCAGCAGGATGCCGGGGAACCATGCGTATCGCCGGATGGACGCTACGTGTATTACAGCGAAGACATGTACCCGGGCGGGTATTTTCAATATAATAAAGATCCAAACAGCCAGATTTATGTGATCAAACGATTTGACCGCACTACCGGCGAAACTGATGTGATCACAGGCGGTCCGGGCGGCGCCTTCCGTCCGCAAATCTCGAAAGACGGCAAAACGCTGGCTTTTGTAAAACGCGTGCGCACCGCCACTGTATTGTATTTGCGCAATATGGAAACCGGCGAGGAATGGCCTGTATATGATAAACTGAGTAAAGACCAACAGGAAGCATGGGCGATCTTTGGCGTGTATACTAATTTTAACTGGCTGGATGCATCGCACATCATTATCTGGGCGAACGGAAAGATCATGAATGTGGACATTGCCACATCTGCCGCGACAGAGATCCCATTTACAGTGCATGCCAAACACAAAATTATTGATGCCTTAAAATTCCGCCAGGAAGTTGCACCGGATAAATTTACCGTAAAAGTGATCCGCAATGCTACCGCTTCCGCAGATGAAAAAACGCTGGTGTTTAACTCCGCAGGCTATTTGTGGAAAAAAGAGTTGCCAAACGGAATACCAACGAGATTAACAGCAACAGGCGATTTTGAATTTGAACCCTCGTTTTCACCTAAAGGAGACCAGATCGTTTACACTACATGGAATGATGAAAACATGGGTGCGATCTACACCATGAGCCTGAAAGATAAAAAGCCGGTAAAAATTTCGACGGAAAAAGGAATTTACCGTACACCGCGCTTTTCGGCAGATGGCAAATGGATTGTGTATCAGAAAGAAGAAGGGAACGATCACATGGGCTTTACATTTTGTGTGAATCCCGGAATTTATGTGATGGAAAACAAAGCTGGCGCCATACCAAAATTGGTGAGCAAAGATGGTTTTAATCCGATGTTTGTGGGCAACGACCGCATTTTTTTCCAAACTTCCGGCGACGATGATGGCAAAGCGTATAAAAGCATTTCTGTAGATGGAAAAGATATACGGACCGATTTTACATCCAAATACGCTACATCGGTAGTTCCCAGCCCGGACGGGAAATGGGTGGCATTTATTGAATTGTTCAAAGCCTACGTTGCCGCATACCCGCATACGGGCAAACCGATTGACCTTACTGAAGGAACAGGCGCAATCCCGGTTTCGCAGATCGCGAAAGATGCCGGGTTGAATTTGGGCTGGAGCGCCGATTGCAAAAAAATCCACTGGACCTACAGCGATGAGTTTTTTACGACGGAGCTGAAAAATCGTTTTGCATTTTTAGAAGGTGCACCTGAAAAGCCGGTACCGATGGATACCGTAGGTGTAAAAATAAATTTAGAGCTTCCTTTCGATAAGCCGAAAGGACGGCTGGCATTAAAAAATGCGCGCATCATAACTATGAAAGGCGATGAAGTGATTGAGAACGGAACGATCGTGATCAACGAAAATAAAATTGAAGCGATCGGAAAATCGGAGGATGTTCAAATTCCGGCCGATGCAAAAGTGGTTGACTGCGCCGGAAAAACGATCATGCCCGGAATGGTGGATGTGCACTCGCATTTGAACACATGGCGTGTAGGGCCCAGCCCGCAAAAACAATGGAGCTATTATGCAAATTTAGCATTTGGTGTTACCACTACGCATGATCCTTCTTCCACTTCCGAAATGTGCTTTTCACAATCAGAGATGGTAAAAGCGGGTTACATGGTGGGGCCAAGGATTTTTTCCACCGGCACCATTCTATACGGGGCGGAAGGCGATTTTAAAGCGGTGATCAACAGTCTGGACGATGCGCGTTCCGCCATTGCACGTACAAAAGCATACGGCGCTTTTTCAGTAAAAAGCTATAATCAGCCGCGCAGGGAACAGCGCCAGCAAATTATAAAAGCAGCGCGCGATCTGCAAATGATGGTAGTTCCGGAAGGCGGCTCTACTTTTTTTCATAACATGACGGAGATCCTGGATGGACATACGGGCATTGAACACAACATCCCGGTCGAAAATTTAAGCGATGATGTGATCAAATTATGGGCTGCCAGCAAATCGGGTTACACACCTACGCTGATTGTTACGTATGGCGCTATGACCGGAGAATATTACTGGTACCAGAAAACAGATGTATGGGAAAATAAAAAGCTGTTAACCTTTACACCGCGCGGAATCATTGATTCACGCTCGCGCCACCGCGTGATGAGCCCGGATGATGAATTTGAAAACGGGTTTATTGCGGTATCCCGTTCCTGTAAAAAATTAACGGATGCAGGTGTGAAAGTCAATTTGGGATCGCACGGGCAGATCCAGGGAATTGGTGCGCACTGGGAATTATGGATGCTGCAAATGGGCGGTATGACACCCTTACAGGCAATCCGCTGCGCTACACTTAACGGCGCGCAATACATTGGTATGGGCGACCAGATCGGATCCCTTGAAAAAGGGAAGCTGGCTGACTTAATTGTAATGGATAAAAATCCGCTGGAAAATATCCGCAATTCGGAAAGCATAAAATATGTGATGGTGAACGGGCGTTTGTATGATGCAGAAACGATGAACCAGATCGGGAATTACAACATCAAGCGTACGCCGTTCTATTGGGAAAATGCAAAATCAAATAATAATTTCCCATGGCATGAAGCAACGCAAAGCTTTATGGATATGGGTGGAGTTGATTAGTTCGGAGTTGGTCGTTCGGAGTTAGTAGACGATTATTTTTATAAAGATAATATGATAAAATATATCCTGGTATTATGTACCGTGCTTTTATTTTCTTGTAAAAATCACAAGCAAGAACCGGCTTTTTCTGCTCCTGCCAATAAAGACATTAACGATATCATTTCAACCATTATTGACAAGGATAGTATTTTTTTAAAAGGATTGAAATCCCGTACTATTATCCTTGATGATGGAACAAAATACTCCTACACTCCTGATCCGGTTTGTATTGATCTTGTAAAAAGTAGAATTGTAATTCATCCCGACTCCATTGTGACAATGCCTTATCCGGCGATCACAATAAGAAATCTGCTTTTCATGAAAGTGAATGAAAAAGCTTTTTTTCAAAAAAGTGATTCTTCATACTTCCTTTTTCAAAATGAAGTTATAAAGCATTTTATCATTGATAAAAAAACCGCTTCTGAAATTGTAGTAACAACTATCGAGCGAGAGGAAACAAAAGAAAAATTGCATCAGCGGGTCTCATATTTAAATTTTTCAATTCCAATATTTTCACTCGACAATAAAAGAGCGTATATTATTCTGACAAATGTTTGCAACAGCCTTTGTGGTGGCGCAACTGCTTATTATTTAGAAAAAATAAACGATAAGTGGGTCGTTGTGGATAAACAAGGACTTTGGGTGAGTTAAGACAAGTAAATTTTCCAGGAATGAGAAAAATTTTAACCTTTTTATTTTTAAGCATTTGCATTCAATCTTATTCCCAGGATGCAACCTTTGTATTTTCAGGTATGAATTACAAACTTGATTCTGCGACTGAGGCATCCTACAACAAACTTAAATTCACAGTAAATGGCGTTGTACTGGCGCAACAAAATAAAAAATTTAAAATAAAGATCCATAAAAATGGGCTTGATACAATAAAACTTGAAAATTATTCGGTTTCCCCTTCCGAAACGATCATTGCTAAATTACAAGCGGGCGAAACATACGAAATACATTTTAATGCCTGCAGTAATTATGAGATCATTCCCGCTACTAAAAGAAATGGCAGTAAGCTTGTACGATTTGTATCCGTAAATAAAAATGGTGCAAAAATGTTCCTTAACAGCCCCTATTGCTTTGTTGAGCCCCAGCAAATACATGATAAAGACACTACCTATTATTTTTACAATGCATCGAGCGGTTATTGCCCTTATGCGGTAACGCCATTTCAAGTGTGTACCAAAGATTTTGAGGACCTGTATAATAATCAATACAATCCGTCGGACTGCCCAGGAAATCTTATTTTATATTTTTCGGGACGGGAAATGTTTACTTTATTTTATGACTATAAAACAAACCTGCTTACTGCTAAGTTTGATGGTTATTATACTAATAAATTAAAGGTTAAGATCGAGTCTATGCCTGAATGAGATCGAATACAGAAATAAAATGAAAACAATTTCCATTCTTATTCTGATGCTTTTTCCGGTTTTACTATTCGGGCAAAAAGACCGTATTATTGCGCAAAGTTTATTTTCCTCCACCGGCGACACGGTTTTACTTTTTGGCGGTGGGATTGACGATAGCTTAAATTTCTCTATTTGCAGAAGATTGGTGGATACACTGGCGTATTTAGACCACTTTACAGTTGTAACGAATAATAACAAAATTTCTGTGAAGGACTATCCTGCCAGCATGATCAAAAAATATAATCTTATTGTAGAAGGCGAATGTATTGATGTGGATAGCTGCCAGGACATAAAAATAAGTCAAACCATAATTTCCAATAAAAAGATGAAGCGTTCTGTTACAGAACCATCCAATAATATTTATAAAGCAGTTGTTTCGGTCAGTATCTCGATCTGTAACAAAACACTTTTAAAGAATTTCAAAGCAACAAAACAATACATGAATACGAGCGTCGATAATGCTGAATCCCTTGACCATACATCATTTTATGCAATAAAAATGAAAAGTAAAAACATTTATGTGTTACAGGTACAGATTTGTGATACGGATTACCAAACCTATAAAAGCGAAAAAGAAGTAAAATGTGTAACTTCTGTTTTTTTACAACGCTATTTAATTCACTGTCCTTAAAATAACCAGATGATTCATGAACTGGTTTATTGCTTCACCAGCTTCGATACCGCTTTTTGCTTTGTATTAAAAAGCTCTACAAAATAAACACCGTTGCTCAATCCGGAAACATTGTAATTTTTTGTCAGCTCCTCTTCCCCGTTAAATGTATCTTTCAGCACTACATTTCCTAACAGGTCGTAAATTATTAAACTTGTTTTTTCGGTTTTGGAAATTCCTGAAAATGACAATTGAATTTCATCATTAAACGGGTTCGGGATCACCTGCATGGATAAATCAGCAGAGGAAAACTCGCTAATACCGGTAGTTCCCGCCGTGATGGTAAAATTTTTGTCATTGATATCGAAGAAAATATTTCCAACGCTTTCCACTTTTATGCGGCAGGTGGTTTTAGTAACAGCCAGCACCGGCGCGGAGATTAGCTGTGTGCCATCGTTTGGCGTGTTTGCCAATAACATAGTAAACGTTGTTCCGCCATCGGTGGAGATCAGGATATTAACATTGGCGCAATTTACCGGTGCCAGGTTGGTGCTGTTCACATCCCAGGTGATGGTTTGTGCACTGCCGCTTGCCCAAATAATCCCGGTAGTATTGGGATATGTAACTTTCAGCGGGCCTGCATTGGCTAAAATCACATGCGAATCGGCATAGCACACTCCGCCTCCACCCATTTTATTATCACGTGCCGTTAACCGGAAATACAATGTTTGCGGAGTAGATGGCAAATATTCGCCAATGGTGCCGGTATAATTACCGCTCAATACCACGCTTAATTTCGGGAACATACGGCTGGGCAATGCCACAGGATTGTATGAACGGAAATAAGGCGCTGTGCCTGCATTCCAGTCAGCCATAGGCCCGATATCATTTTCCTCCCATTGGTAGGATAAGGAATCGCCATCCGGATCGGTTGCCGAACCGGTTAAAATAAAAGGAGTTCCAAACGGAATAGTGTATGTTGCAGAACCTGTAACAAAAGGCGCCTGGTTGCCGGTGAGCGTTACAACCGGGCAGGTGCTTCCATCACCATAAGTGGTGTAATCCATGATCTCATCAAAGCTTACCGTATGAAAATAAGCGATGCTGTGCGCAGCCAAATCATTGTAATCGCAAATGCCTGCATACGCCATAATGGTAACACCACTCCCCGGCTCTACCTGTGTGCCAGGGTTTCCGTTGCCGTTGCAACCGCCGGTGTTTGCTGCAAAAGTGTGGTTGCCGCCAAACTGGTGTCCCATTTCATGCGCCACATAATCTATATCGTATGCATCACCTACAGGATAGCTGCTGCCTGTAATGGCAGATGCTTTTTCGCCTGTAATGCAAACGCATCCCAGATATGCCAATCCGCCACCGCCTGTGCTAAACGTGTGGCCAATGTCGTAATCGCTGTTTGGAATGTAATAATCAATCACGCTTTGGCTTTCGCCGATGAGCACGCCGCCATCATCATTCCCGGAAAACGGATCGGTTGTATAATCGCCAAACAAAAGGCTGGTTTCATTGGCGATCAATATTAATTTTACAGCTGCTTCGGTTTCATAAACGCCATCCACGCGATTAACAGTGGTCACTACAGCCGATAAAATTTGCGCTGTAGTAGGAGTTGATAAACCGGTTGCCGCCTGCGCGTATTCACCGGTGCAAGCCACTGCGAGGCGGTATTTTCGTAGCTGATCACCGGCACATACAGCATCGCGTTCGCTTTTCACCATACCGGATGAAAGTGCATGTTTTGTTTTATATCGGGTGGATTCTAACACATCCGTTCCGGAAGCAGTTTGGTTACTTTTTTTCTTAAAATCAGCAGTATTGTAAGTGATGTAATCGGTTACGTTGGTGCGGCAGTACGGATCGATAAAAAAATCGCCGGAAGCGGTACGGATCATTGCATGGAAACCAAAATCGGTCCAGTCGAGCTTACCAAACACACCGGGCCTGCTTACACTTTGAATGTTGAATGTTTTTATTCCCGGAAAACGGACTCCCAGCTCCGCAGCCATCATCGGCGATTCTACCACACGAAATCGTTCCATGCTTCCATCCGGAAAAGGCAATTCGATGATGGTGCCTGAATTTTGCAGCTGCACTGCATTTTCATCAGGCGCCGAAAAAAGCGCTGTTTTTAAATTGCCGGATGTTAATTCCACTACTTCGTATTTATCAGGAACGATGGTACGTTCGGCCAATGGCGTAACAGCAGCATCGGTAATAACCGTCCAAAAATTGTTTTGGTTTTGTGCCTGGATGGTGTAAACAGAAATGAATGCAAATAAGAGAGAGAGCGTTTTTTTCATTGTAGCATTTGGGATAAACGTTATTGGGGATAAACAAAAATAAGGATTATTGGGAATAACCGGTGGTAAAATGAATGGAAACTTAGGAATTGATACCCGGCTAAATTATTAATTAAAAAAAATGCCCGCCGTAAACAGCAGGCACTCTTTCCTAAACTAAACGCAATTAAATTAATCTTTGGATTCTTTAATAAATTTACCGTCTGCGGTAAACAATACATCGGTTTTGTTTATTTCTGCCTCGTATGTAATCACACCTTTTGAGTCTACAATTTTTGACGCTTCTGCAATTTTTTTACCGGCATAATTTTTCGCACAATAATCAGTGATGGCTGTTGACAGCTCAGATACTTTTATTTCCGTTTCGGTTTCGGTGATGTTCCCGCTCGGATCTATCAATACAGACATTTCCGTTTTATTCATATCAAATTCGGCTTCATAATTTCCGTTTTCTTTTTCCCAGCTTCCGGCTTTTGTGTTGGGATATTGTTTTGAAAATGCAGCTTTTACATTGGCGGGAACATCAGCTTCTTTCATTTTTTGCGCACAGGCTGTAAGTGTACCGAAGCCGGCAATTAGCAGCATTAAAATTGATTTTTTCATGAATAGTTTTTTAGTAGATTATTTAGTTTTATTTATGATGCAATAGTATTCCCTGAATCTGTATTAATTCTGTTACTGTATATTGTTTTATTAGAAAGTAATTTATCCGACCTCCAAAAAGCACTGCAAATAAAGAACAACATTGATTCTGTACAAATTCTGAATGAATTCATTAAAAAATAAAAAGCGATATGAAATTTTCATATCGCTTTTATTTAATAAATAATAATTTGTTTCTCTTTAACCGATCCCGCAACAAGTGCGGAATGACAGTACGAATTGGAATGGTCGTTTAATTCAGCAAACACAGAGTCTGCACAGAGCAAAACCTTGAACTTTAAATTTATTTCACACGGCATCTGCGTACAGCAAAACTTTGAGCCTTAAACTTTGAACTCTTATCCTAACAATTCCTTCTCTGCTGCTTTCAGGATAGCAAATGCTTTTGCAGTTGTTTCCGATTCGGCATAATTCCTTAATACAGGCTCGGTTCCCGAAGCGCGGATCATCAGCCAATCGCCGTTTTCAAAGAAATATTTCCAACCATCGATTGTTTCCACTCTTGCAACTTTATACGCGCCAAATGCTTTGTATTTATCGTTTTTGCAATTTTCAACGATCCTGTTTTTTACTTCTTCTTTCAAATGCATATCGCTGCGTTCGAATTTAAATTCGCCAACAATCGCATATACTTCATCAATTAACTCTTCCAGTGATTTGCCGGATTTTACCATGTATTCCCAGATAGTAAGCCCCATCCAGATCCCGTCGCGCTCAGGAATGTGTCCTTTGATAGCGATACCGCCACTCTCTTCTCCACCCAATAATACATCTTCTGAGATCATAATTCCGGCAATGTGTTTAAAGCCGATTTGCACTACCTGGTATTCCAGACCATAATGCTCACACATTTTTTTCACACGCGGTGTTACTGAAAAAGCATTCACCACTTTCCCGGTAAATTTCTTTTGTGTTACCAGATAATTGATCAATAATAAAATAATGTGATGTGAATCAACAAAATTTCCTTTGCTGTCGTATAATCCAATACGGTCTGCATCTCCGTCAGTAGCTAAACCACAATCAATATCACCTGATTCGGAAATCAACGTAGAAAAAGGAATTAAATTTTTGTGGATCGGTTCCGGCGCCTGTCCTTCAAACCCGGGGTTGTAATCGCAGTGCATAAAAGTAATATCCGGCAACAGGCGGCGCATTACATTTTGTCCGGCGCCGTACATGGCATCGTAAGCAAAATTCATATTGGTGTTGCGGATGGCTTTCATGTCGAAATTTTTCTCAACATGCTCCACATACATTGTTTCCAGGTCGACATACTCGATCATTCCTTTTTTTACAAATTCATCGATGGATAATTTTTCCACATCAATTGAGTTTGTATCCGGAATAATGTCTTCTATTTTTTGAATATCAGCAGGCAACAATGGACCACCGAAGCTGCCTTTTAATTTATAACCGTTGTAAGATGGCGGATTGTGAGAAGCGGTAATGATCACACCCAATGATGCACCTAATTTTTTTGTTCCTAAAGACACCATCGGCGTTGATACAAAATCCTTTGCCAGGTACACTTTTATGCCGGCATTTGCCAGTACTTTTGCAGTGGTTTCTGCAAACAATTCGCCTGCAAAACGGCAGTCGTGGCCGACAACCACACTTGGTTTATCAAAGTTTTTTTTCACCCATTCACCGGTTGCGATCGTAACACGTGCAACGTTCTCCACTGTAAAATCTTTTGCGATGATGGCCCTCCATCCGTCTGTTCCAAATTTAATTTTCGTCATATCTTTTTATTTTGTGTGCAAATATACTGTTTTTATGTTTTTTAATGCTTTATTTTGCATTAACTAAACCACTAAATATGATCACGCTACAAGACAACACAGGCAGAGGAAAAGCTGTAAAAATATTTTTCTATATCATGCTTGCTGTTAATCTTATTTCGGCCTGCTCTTCCTTTCTTCAATACTCTCTTTTGCAAAATATTAAAACCGGCATAGCAATTTCTGCAAGTGATGCCAGTAATAACAATATCCGCCAGGGACTCGTTGCATTATTGCTACTGGCTGCTATTACCGGCAGTATGATCACATTTATCATGTGGTATTACCGCGCTTATAAAAATCTGCATGCGCTTAACATCACCACTCTTAATTTTGAAGCCGGCTGGGCCATTGGTGCCTGGTTTGTTCCCTTTTTAAATATGGGCCGCCCTTATGTGATCATGCGCGAGACCTGGGAAGAAACACAAGATTATTATCTGCCCAAAGAAGAAAAACCGATGGCGGTTTCCTCTGCAATTGTAGGCTGGTGGTGGGGATTGTATTTAACGGCAAATATAATGGCATACATCGTCACCTTTCTTGCCAAATCATCACACGGTAACGAAGACCTTATGACTTACACTGAATTTAACATTTTTTATCACGCTTTTAATGCGGGAGTTTTGGTTGTTGCATTATTGATGTTGAACCAGATGCAAGGATATGAAAAGTGCTTAAAGGAATATGTGGATGAGCAAAATAATTTACCACCTGTAAGCGATGTGGTTAGAGAACCTGTTATTCCTGCTGCTCCTTCCGGAAATATTTTGAATACAACACCGGAATAAAAGCAGTGCAGGAAACATAGATCACCGGAATAAACCCAAGGTAATGCCGGAAAGCAATCCAGTAAACTGCACCTACATATTTGTTAAGTAAGAATGTGCAGATAATGAATGTAAAAAACAGCAGGCCAAAACAGATAAGCCATGCGTTTTTTTTGAACACCGTTTTTAAATAGATCAGGCAAATCCCATTGCTCATCACAAACAGCGCAAGCATAAGGTAAGTAACGTTTAATTTATCTTTTATAAATGTCAGCGTAAGCATATCTTCCGACAGGAACTGCCAGAAAACGCCGTATTTTAGTTGTCCGGCCGGCACAATCCCTTCAAAAGCAGTGTATATAAAGTAAGCGATGAGTGGATTGGGCGCTGTAACTTTTCGCCAGTAAAATAATAGCAGAACTGATGTAATGATGATCAGCAGTGAAATACAGAAGCTTTTCCAGCTAAAATTAAACCTGTATTTTTTTAAGAGCAACAGGAAAAGAAGGGGTACTATAAAAATGTTGCTGAAGGCTGTAAAAACAGACAAACAACAAAATGTAATCATTAAATATAAATTCCGCTGCGAAGATTTGCCATAATACAGGATCAAAAAATAAGCGCAGCTATTGATCATTAGCGGTGACATCATATTGTTTCCCAAACCATAACGCCGGTTGGTAATAATGGCCAGCCCAAATAATACACATCCCCAGGCATAACTAAGCGGAATGGAAAAACCAAGTTTGTTCAGCGACCTGAACAATGGAATGCACAGCAACATCCCGGCTACGAAAATAAAGTATGAACACAGGCGTAATACTTTCAGGCGTTTGATGATATCCCAGTGCCATTTTTTCATTATCCGTTCCGGAACTGCCAAAACAAAATAATAGATCGGAGGATGGTGTGATTCATAGGAAAAATTGCCCAACCCGAGCGCCTGCCGGGAATGAATGTTATGAAGGAATGAACGCAGCGTATCTTTGATAACCGATTGAAACAATTCGTCCGAAATTGTATCCGAAACTTTTGGCAATGTACCTTCACTTACTTTGTCCACATAATCCATGTGTGCAAACTCATCGATCGGGCTCCATCGGTATTGCGCATCAATGTATAGTGCCGACCGGATGATCGTAAAAGCACATAACACCACCAGGAAATAAGTAAGTAAACGATCCCGCTTTAAAGACATTTTTCTGTTTTATTTTTTCCGGATCCCCGTTGGATTATCTTCCAGTAATTTATCAATAGACGATTCCAAAATTTCATACACCACAAATTTTGGTTTTTCTTTTTCCACCACTTCTACCGACATTTCATTGGTCCATATATAAATACAATCACTAAAATTTTCGGAGAAAAAGGGGCTTAACAAATTAAAATACGAATCGCGGTACACCACCACTTTCGGTAATTTACTGTTGGCAATCTGCGTATGCACAGTTGGCTGGATGGGTTGCACGGATCCATACACAGGCGCTTCCGCTTTTTTGTACAGCGCTTTTCCCGGGCGTTTCATCAGCCATTCATCGTTCAGCAATACGTCTTCCAGCGACAGCTGCTTGCTTAGATCTGCATTGTGGATGTGCCGGAATACTTTTTTAAATTTATATGCAGGCGTTGGCACCAGTAATGAATCGTACTGTTTCATGGCGTTTAGTAATTTGGTGTACGCGATATAGCCACCTTCAAAATTCATGTGGAAATCATGCTCATAATATACTTCTTCCACAGATTTCCTTTTCAGCAATTCATCCCTGACATCAATTATTTTCACAAAACTGTTTTTATTCATGTAATCGCTAAGCTGCTGCAGTTTTGAATTTTGCGTTTTCAGCTTCATAAAATCAGGCATATACTCCGGGTAAATGCTTGACTTAATTGGCAAAACAGTAATGAAAAAATGAATATCTTTTTCATTGTACCAGTTGTATGCTTCTTCCAGGTTGTACCTGATGGTTTTTAATTCGTCGTCCGTAAATAATTTCAGGTGCTGGTAATCACCTGCTAAATTCGGATCAACGGAAAACAGCCAGCTCTTTTTCCCTATTGCTACCATATCCGGTTTGGAAGAGCTGTTAAAAATTTTCAATTTATAATAACTGTTGAACGTCGACAGGCTTTTACGGAAACCGAAATTATCATCAAAATAATGATTATACGCCGCCGGGTATTCCAGGATTTTGTTAAAATTAAATACGGGCTTCCCTGTCAATTTTCGATTTTCACCGGAATCGTCAGCATTTGGTTTGGAGAATAAAGTCATTCCTGCAAATGGCAATACCAGCACTGTTATAAAAACAAAGATCAGCAAATGAGAAGGTGTAATTTTTACATCGAGGAAATAACGGAGTTTTTTGTTGAGTACATACAGCACCATAATGGCCAAACAACAGCTTAGCAAAAACGGGAAAAGCTGGATGGCAGGCGTTGCGGTCAATGCATCAATGTATTCGGGCATGCCAAAGGTGCTAACCAGGTTTGGATCCGGCCCGTTCGATTCCACATACACGCCATCCGGGTCCAAACGGTATGTTTTAATATCGTTTGCCGGCTTAAATTTTGCAAAAACGTCTGCCGCGTTAAAACAGATACTGTTGCTCAATCCTTTTAATGTAATTTTCCTGATCAGCCATTTTCCTCTTGTAAAACCTGGGTCCAAACGCAAGCGGCCCGGACGGTATACAAACGGAAATTCAAAATCGATGACGCCGTTTTTCACTACGTCCGTTTTTGCTGACCTCATATTCTCAGCTTTAAACTGTTTGTCGTCTTCTAAGAACAATTGCATTTCCGAAGGTTGCTCTGACTCAAACTCAACCTCAAATTTTGCTTTTTTATTTACAAAATCAGAATTCAGCAAGGCGGCATAACAGATCCATCCCGCAGCAAAGGCTGCAATAAAGGGAAGTATATATGTAAGTGTTATGCGTTTCATTTTAAAACCTGAAATAAATAAAAGGATTATAACTGCTGTTGGCAAGCTCACTAAGCGATAAAATAAACAATACGATTAAAAGCCCTGCTTCCAAACGAGGCTTAATACGCTCGTTCCGGATCTTTTTGAATACATATTCCACACATGGAAAAAACAGGAAGCTGCCAATGATGATGATGAAATAAAATTCGGCCGACGTGTATAAATACAACCTGCTGAACGGATCGGCAATGGTGCTGAAATTAAAAAGTGAGCGGTAAAATGTACCGATGTGGTGTAAATCCTCAATAGAAAAAATAATATTCCCGAATGCAAATGCTAAAAACACATAAAAGCTGCGCAACCATCGTGGAAACATTTCCAATATCCTTGAAAATCCCAAACGTTCCAATGTAAGCCAGGCACCGTGATATACGCCAAACAGCAGAAAGTTCCAATTAGGCCCGTGCCAGATCCCGTTCAGTAAAAAAATTGTCCACAGGCTGAGGTACATCCTGAATTTTCCTTTTTTATTTCCGCCCAACGGCAAATACACGTAATCCCTGAAAAAGTTGGAAAGCGAGATGTGCCAGCGGGTCCAGAACTCTTTCATGGATTGTGAAATGATGGGATAATTAAAATTCTCTAAAAAACGGAACCCGAACATGCGGCCCATACCAATGGCCATATCGGAATAACCGGAAAAATCAAAATAGATCTGGATGGAAACCGCGAGCATGGCCAGCCATGAATAATAACCGGTCAGCTGGTTTTCGGGCATTTTAAATACAAATTCGGGAACGCGCCCGGCAATGTTGGCGATCAGTACTTTTTTAGCTAAACCAATAATAAAGCGCTTGATCCCCGATGCAAACAATTCCACATCGATGGCACGGTGATCGATCTGGTCCTGCACATCTTTATAACGAATGATAGGGCCGGCAATCAGTTGTGGAAAAAATGAAATGTACAGGGCTAATTTCAGCGGATTGCGCTGCGGCTTTACATGCAGGCGGTACACATCGATCATGTAGCTGATACCGTGAAAAGTGTAAAAGGAAATTCCCAAAGGCAATACCACCTTGTCCCAGATCACGGGATCGACGCCCAGCTTACTGGCTGCGAAATTATAATTATCAATAAAAAAATTGGCGTATTTGTAATACAGCAATAACGATAAATTGGAAGCGATGCCGAAAAAAAGCGTGAGTTTTTTTGTGAATTCTGTTCGTGCATTCTCCAATCCCAGTCCGAAAAAATAATTGAGCAATACCGATACCATCATGATGGTGAGCATGCGCCCTTCGCCCCAGCCATAAAAAACAAGGCTGAAAAACAAAAGCACCCAATTCCGGTATTCCTTCGCTACGATGTAGTAAAAGAACAGCACCATTGGCAGGAACCAAAAAATAAATATGGGTGAGCTGAAAACCATTTACGAATAACGAATAAAAAACGAATCTGTGTGTCTACTAAAACTAATTTACTAATCTGTGTGTTCTATATCAAGCAACCTTTTGAATTTTGACTTTCCTCTTTTAACTTTCCCCACACACAGCAAACTTTAAACTTTGAACTAAATCTTGATTGCAAAATTCTCCGCTCCCAGCGTCAAATTAGGATTGTAACACGGATCATGATCCACATATTTCATCCATTTTTTCCGGAAACGGTTCACTTCCTTCACATGCCGTTTGTACGATTCGGATGTTGCATGCGGATGTCCGCGTGAGATCGATTCGTAATGGAACAGCTCCACATGCGGTACATATAAATTCCGGTAACCGGCTTCCAGCGCTTTCAAGCAAAAATCCACATCATTGTATTCCACTACAAATTCCTCACTGAAACCGTGCACCTTGTCGTACACCTCCGTTCGCACCATAATGCAGGCAGCAGTAAGCGCCGAATAATTATTCAATAAATTAATGTAATTAAAATAGCCCGGCCCGTCACGATCGTCGCGTGTAAAAGCATGCGCCGCCACACCGCCCAATCCTACTACAACGCCGGCGTGCTGGATGGTTTCATCAGCATACAGCAGTTTGCAGCCAGCCACGCCAATTTCGGGGCGCTGTACATGCTCTATTAACCCTTCCAGCCAGTCAGCCGTAATCACTTCCGTATCGTTGTTCAACAAAACTAAATACTTTCCTTTCGCATTGGCACGGCCTACATTCATCAGCCTCGCAAAATTAAAATCGCCTTCATCGCGGATGTAATTGAATTTAAACTGCGATTGTTTTTTGTATTGATTAACGAGGTTAAAGAATTTTTTATCATTACTGTTATTGTCCAGCAGGATGATCTCAAAATTGCGGTACGTCGATTTTTTCACGATCGAATCGATGCATTTTTTTAAATAATCCTGTTTGTTTTTTGTAGGAATGATGATACTTACCAGCGCACCGGGTTCTTTTATTTCCATACGCACTTTGTAGCCGCGGAAGCCTTGCAGGAAATCAATATCGCCTTTATAACCGCGACGGGCAAGTGCCTCCAGCAATGCACGCTGTGCCGCATGATACGCATACGGTTTTGCTGTTTCACTCCCGGCAGCACTTTCGCGATGAATGCGCCAATGGTACAATACTTCCGGAATGTGATAAATGTTGGTGTATTTTTCGGTATAGCGCAATACAAGGTCATAATCCTGGCTGCCTTCATATCCTACGCGCCAACCGCCAATTGCTTTGAGCTGGTCCGTTTTAAAAGCGCAAACGTGGCCTAAATAATTCCGGGACAACAAACTATCCGGGCTCCAATCGGGCTTAAAATGAGGTTCCGAATGCAAGCCATTTTCATTGATCTTGTCTTCATCTGTATAAATCAGGTCCGGATTATTTTTCAGGTTAATTGCTTTCGCGATCTCGAACAATGCATTTTCAGTCAGCACATCATCCTGGTCCATCAACACCGTATATTCTCCGGTAGCAAGAGTCAACGCTGAGTTTGAAGCATTGGAAATGTGCCCGTTTTCTGTCCGGTAAATCACTTTTATATTCGGATGTTTGCTCCTGTATTTCTCGATCAGCTCTTTCACATCTTCATCTTTGGAGCAATCATCTGCCAGGCAAATTTCCCAGTTGGTGTACAATTGATTAATTATAGAATCCAGTGCCTGTGCAAAAAAATCGATCGGCGGTTCATATACCGGGATCACAATACTCAGTAAAGGTTTTGATGCAAAATTCCGGATTTGGTTCTGGATCTGCTTCCGCTTGCTTTTGTTCAATTGCCGGCGGTACAGGTATTGCGAGTAATCTGCCGTTGTAGCCAGCATCTCGTTAAACACTTCCACAATGATCACCTTGCGCGTTTCCACCAGTAGGTAAATGTGTTTCAGGATCCGCGCAGACATAGCACGCAACATTTTCCAGCCTTTTTTAAATACATAGTTGAACAGCACCGAAAAGAAATTCTTCTTTCCTCCTATTTTCACATTGTTGCGCAGGCGCTTTAAGTAAAACGAAATAAATTTCCGCAGTTTGTAGATCTTGCTGCTTTCCAGTTCCTCAATGCGTTTCTGAAATTGCTCGATGCTCCTGAATGCATTGTTCAGTTGCTGATGCAGTTGTGTGACTTCGGCGCGCGATTTTTTTAATTCTTCGTTCAGCTCTTCCGCAGATTTTATTTTTTCAGGCAAAATAATCTCCGCCTTTTTCTGCATTCCCATGTCCGGCTGCTTTTTATTTTTTATATCTTTCCCCTTCATGGAATCGTATGCGCTCTTAATTAAACAAATTATAATATTCTTTTACAGCATCCTTAGAAGTACCGTCGCAAATGATCTTTCCTTCTTTCAGACAAATGCCCCGTTCACATACTTCCATCACTTCATCCGGGTTATGTGATACAAACAATACCGTTGCTCCTGCATTTTTTACTTCATGAATACGTTTTTTGCATTTTTCCTGGAAACCTTTATCCCCCACTGCCAGTACTTCATCTATCATCAGCAAATCGGGCTGAGTAGCCATTACGGTACTAAATGCCAATCGCGCCAGCATGCCGGTGGAATACATTTTTACCGGCATTCTTAGCTGCTCCATCGATAATTCTGAAAAAGCTGCTACTGTATCAATCAACGCGGCAATGGTATGTTTCTGATACCTTTTGCTCAGCGCCATGTAAATTTTTATATTTTCCAAACCGGTTAACTCCAGCTCTAATCCTGCTCCCAAAGCCAGTACAGGCGAAATATCAATGGTAACATTACAAGTTCCTGTATCCGGAATAATGATCCCGGCAATGGTGCGCAAAAGGGTACTTTTGCCTTCCCCGTTTTTTCCGAGAATGCCCAGCGTTTGTCCTTTGTATACTTCCAGGTTAATGTTGTGCAGCACTTGTTTGTGCTCAAACGGCGAAAAAAATGCTCCTTTCAGCACAAAATCCTTGATCGAATAAATTCCCCGCTTATTATGCAGATAGCTCACCGAAACATCGTTTAATTGTATTACCGGCTTTTCCATCTTTTATAAATTTGAAATAAAACCATTGCGCATTTTCCGGTAGATCAGCATAGCAATCACAAAACAAATGGCAGTAATTATTAAACAATAAATAACGTGGTGTAGCGACGGTGCTGTACCTGAATACAATACGTCGCGGATAATGTAAAAAAAATGGTACAGCGGGTTGAGCTTAAAATAAAATACATACTGCTGGGGGATAATGTCCTGCGTGTACGCGATCGGTGATAAATAAAACAATGCAGGGTTCAAGCTGTTCCATAAAATCCCGATATCGCGAAAAAACACATTGAGCGCGCCCAGGATCAGCCCGACTGAAAAAGTAAAAATGGAAAATAAAATAATTACGGGAATGATATACAGTAAATTTAAATTGATGTGCATGCCCAGGTAAAGCATCAGGAAAATAAAAAGCACAAAACCGGCTAAAAAGCTCACCAGCTCACTCCCCTGCTCCGAAATCGGATACACCAGTTTTTTTACATTGAGCGATTTTATTAAATGCGAATTGCGGATAAACGTTTGGCTCAACTGGTTGCAGCTGTTTGAAAAATAAATCCAGAAAATAAGCCCGCTGATCACAAACAGCGAATAATGTTCGATCTGTGAAAAGGCTTTTGAAAAAACAAAATTGAAAACCAGCAGATAAAACAGCGGGTGCAAAAAACTCCAGACAAAACCAAGCAGCGAATGCTTGTATTTTAACTGCAGGTTTTTGTAGATCAGAAAATAAACTAAATAGCTTCTTTGCGAAATCATGTTATACCGACGAAAATAAGGCTTTTATCTCAATTTTTATGCTCTGTCACAGAGATTTTTTGCGCTTGTTTTTTTGAGAAATCACACGGCTGATTATCCGCCAATAATGAAGAGAAAAAAACGCGCTTTATTACTTATATTTGTAATAGTAACCACAAGGCTTCCAGCATGAAATTAGTGATAAACGGTCGGTTTTTAACCCAGCCTGCAAGTGGCGTACAAAATTTCGCGGCCGGTATTGTAACTGCGCTGGAAAAAGAAAAAATCGATTTTGAATTACTGGTTCCGCCTTCGCAAATCACTCATTCCCATAAGAATGTAAAAATATCCGGGCCAAAAAATGGCTTTTTGTGGGAACAATTTTTTTTACCGCGCTACGTTAAAAAACAAAAAAACACGCTGCTGCTGAATTTGTGCAATGCAGCGCCGGTTAATCTTTCCGATCAAATTGTTACCATCCACGACCTTGCATTCGAACAAAAAAGTAACTGGTTCAAACCACTATTTAAAAAGTGGTATCAATTCATGATCCCACGCATTTGCCGTAACTCAAAAATGATCTTTACCGTTTCCGGATTTTCAAAAAACGGGATCATCAGCCATTATCACATTCCGGAAAATAAAGTCATGCTCATTCCCAACGGTTTGCCCGAAATGAGAATTGGTATTGGGCCTGTGGTACAAGGCAACTATCTCTTAATGACGGGCGCCGACAATCCACGTAAAAATGCGATGTCCGTTATTCAGCACATCGGCCTTATCCAACAAAAAGGATACAAGCTGGTGGTATTAAAAAACAATGCGGCTGTATTTGCAACCGTTGCATTACCGGAGCATCCCGCCATTGTTTATTTAAATGATGTAACAAACGCTGAATATTTTTTCCTGCTGAAAAACGCGAAAGCCCTGATTTATCCTTCACTGTATGAAGGATTTGGAATTCCTGTCCTCGAAAGCCTTTGCCTTGGAACGCACGTGATTGCTTCGGAACTGGATGTGTTCAGGGAATCATTCGGCGACCTTCCGGTTTATTTTCAGCCGGGGGATGCCGGGAGTTTTGAAAAAGCGTTGGAAATGATTGAAAAGAAAGAAATTCCGGCAGCGGCAATCGAACAATTAAAAAACAACTTTAACTTTGATCATGCAGCTTCGCAGGTTTTAAAACACCTGGAAATCCTTCAATAAAATGAAAATAGCACTGGTACACGATTGGTTCAATGAGGTTGGTGGCGCCGAAAAGGTGGTCAGGGAAATCCTCTATTGCTACCCGGATGCTGATGTGTACTGTTTGTTTGATTTTTTTGATGATAAAAAACGGCAACGTTTCCTGGCCGGAAAATCTACCACCAAAAGCTTTATTCAAAACATTCCTTTTGCTAAAAAATTCTACCGTTTTTTGTTTCCGCTTTTTCCGGCAGCCATCGAAAAACTTGATCTGTCAGAGTATGATTTGATCATTTCGTCGTCGTATTGTGTTGCAAAAGGCATAAAAAAACGTCCGGATCAATTACACATTTGTTATTGCCACAGCCCGGTGAGATATGCCTGGGACCTGAAAGACGATTATTTAAAAGAAACAAAAGATCCCCTGAGCCGCGCTATATTTTCTTTCTTTTTGAACAGGCTTAAAAACTGGGACAAATCGGTAAATGACCGCGTGGACTTTTTTATCGCCAATTCACAAAATGTTAGCAACCGTATTCAGCAAAATTATCGTCGCCAATCTACAGTGATCTACCCGCCGGTAGATGTAGAACAGTTTAGCATACAACAGGAAAAACAAAATTATTATTTTACCGTTTCGCGATTGGTGGCTTATAAAAAAATGGAATTGCTGGTAAAAGCATTCATACAGTTTCCTGATTTGAAATTAATGATCGCAGGAGACGGCCCCAACCGGAAAAAATTAATAAAAATGGCGCCGCCCAATGTGCAGATCCTGGGCTACCTGGAGCTAAACGAATTAAGAGAGAAAATACGCTCGGCTAAAGCCTTTGTAGCCGCTGCCAACGAGGATTTCGGAATTACCATCGTGGAAGCACAGGCCTGCGGAACACCGGTAATTGTACCTTACCTCGGCGGCTACAAAGAAACCGTGCTGAGTACCACCGGTTTATTTTTTGAGGAACAATCTGTGGCTTCTATCGTAAAAGCCATCAGCAGCTTCGAAAAACAAAACATGAAATACGAAACGTCCGATTTCCTGAAAAACGTACAACCTTTCAATGTCAACCGTTTTCATACCGAACTGCGTGCATTTATAAATCAAAAATACACAGCGCATGCCGGTACAAAACTACAATAAAACAGGGGTAATGCACCGGATCCCACAATGGCTCTTCTTTGCGCTGTTTGCATTTCCGGTTCTTCCGCTCAACTTTACCAACATTTTATTCGGTGCGTTTTCAGCCTATGTGCTACTGTATTGGATCTACATCGAGCCTGTTCCTGTATGGAAAAAAAGGGGAACAAGCTTGCTGCTGCTCCTGCCGTTTATTCCCTACCTGTTGGAGTTTTGCCTGCATTTGAACAGTGCTGCCATGCTGTTTGAATTCCAGAAAAAATTATTATTTTTTATTGCACCGTTTTCCATCCCTGTATTTATTCATGTATTCAACATAAAAAATGCACGTCCCTATTTTCTTTGCTTTACTATTTCCATTTTTGCACTTACGGCGTATGCAACAGTTCTCCTGATTGCAAACGGAATTTTATTTTCTCCTGTCGGTTATGATAACGGCGCTTATATACTCCGGCTGCAGTTTGAAAATTACAGCCATCTCCATCCTACTTACTACAGCTTATTTGCAGCCGCCACACTGTTCTGGATCATGTATGACTTTGAGCATCAAATGGTAATCGGCAAGGTTTTTTTTATCATCGCCGCAATTCCTATTTTATGTTTAACGATCCTTCTTGCTGCAAAAATGCCTTTGCTGGTGCTACTTGCCGGTGCATTCCGGATCATTTATTTAAAGATCAAAAACAAAAAAACAGTTTTTAAAATTTATGCATTATTACTGATTTTTAGCGCAGGCATTTATTATATTGTCCCTTCCCTGAAAAGCCGCGTGGATGAAGTAAAAAGCTATACTTCTGCTTCTCATGCGGATGACAATACACTCAGCCAGCGGTCAATCATCCTGGACTGCAGCAAGGATGTGTTTAACGATCATTTCTGGAAAGGTACCGGCGCCTTGCAATCGCAAAAAGCACTGGACGATTGTTATAAAAGTAAAAATCCCGCTGCGTTGGAAAGCTACAAATACAATTCACACAATCAATATTTAACGCTGGGGATCACCTACGGAATTTTCATACTGCTACTTTTTATATTCGCACTGATCATGTTTATAAAAAAATGCAGGGACAATCCTTTCGGGATCATCCTGATCGGCAGCATTATCTTGATCATGCTTACCGAATCCATCCTGGAAAGGCAAATGGGTGTGTATTTTTTCCTGTTGTTTTTATTGCTGATCGCGAATGTGCCGCAGAGAAGGAGGTAGTCGCTGGTCTTTTGTAATTAGTCTTTTAAGCTGTGTTTACAGATAACGAATAAAACTAATGAATATTCCGCGCATTCAGCGCATCCCTGTACTTCTTCGCATATACCTGGTGCTGCTCGTACGTTTTTGCAAAATAGTGTTTTCCTGAAAGATCCTCTTTTGCACACATATAGATATAATCGCTTTTCTGATAATTTAAAACTGCATCAATGGAAGTTTGCTGCGCAAAACCGATCGGCCCCGGTGGTAACCCTTTTTTTATATAGGTATTGTAAGGCGACTGAACCCTTGTCTGTTCCAATGAAACGCGCTGGATCGTAAAATCACCAACAGCAAAAATCACCGTCGGGTCCGATTGCAGCGGCATTTCTTGTTTCAGGCGATTGATGTACAATCCTGCAATTGTTTTTTTCTCTTCATTATCGCAGCATTGTTCGCCTTGCACGATCGATGCTAAAATGGTTACATCCGTTTGTGAATAACCGATCGCTTTCGCTTTTTGTTTGCGTGCATCCGTCCAGAATGTTTTGTATTCTTTTGCCATCCGGTCGAAAAACTCATCTACGGAAGTGTTCCAATAAAACTCGTATGTATCCGGAATAAACAAAGCCTGGATATTGTCTTCATTAAAACCATATTTACTCATATATGCATTGTCATGAATAGCATTCAGCAGATCGGTTGAATCAGCTTCAATTCTTCTCCCTACACGCAGCATCAGCTGATCCAGCGAATGCAGCCCGTTAAAATTAATTTCTACCGGTTCCTGGATGCCGGCACGTAATAAATTTACCAGCGCATTGTTGCTCATGTTCGCCAGGATGCGGTATTTTCCCGGCTTTACGGTATTCTTATATTTTTTCTTTTCAGAAAGCCATTCAAACGAAGTGCGGTCTTTTAATAAATTATTTTCTCCCAAAATGCGCACAACATCTTCAAATTTTGAACCGGTGGGAATGTAGATCATCTGCGATTTTTTATCGCCCAGGTCCACATTGGACTGGTACAGGTTTTTATATGCCCAATATCCGCCAATGCCGCCAGCTAAAAGAATAATGACCAATAGTGCAATGGCCAATTTTTTCATAAAAGAAGTTTTCTGTTTTTTTGCCATAATTGATTTTGCTGTTTATTCAGCAATCATTAATTCAGTCCTTTTAATTGTTCAAACGCCTGTTTCGCCTGCACGTTCTTTGGATTTTTTTTCAAAACCCTGCTGATCATTTCACGCGCCGCTGCATAATTTTTTTGATAAGCATACAACCCTGCTACATTCATTAACAAAGGTTCATAATCCGGATCCAGCGCCAGTCCGCGTTTATAGAATGTATTTGCCTGACCTGGATCCCCCGAAACCAAATGCGCATAACCTAAATTGGTAAGCGCCGGAACAAATTTAGGATTCTCATTTAAAGTAGCTTCAAAAACAGCTATTGCTTCCGGCACTTTATTTTGAGCCATTAATGAAGCCCCCAATTTATTTTTAAATTCGGGATTATACGGCGCCAGCTCATCCGCTTTTTTATAGAACAAATAAGCATCCGCAATATCCTGTGTGTTATAATACGCTTCTCCAATGCGGTAAAGCGTCCAGGCATTATCGTTGCTCCAGGATTTTTTTACAAGTATGGAATTCAGCAATTCATCTTTACCTGTTTGGCCCACATAACTTAAAATTCGCACATAATCCTGTTTGATGAAATACAAATGCACAAGGTCTTCCAGGTTTTCTTTTACATCGCCGGCCGTTTTATCACTCAGGTATTTCTTAGCTGAATCAAGGAACACAGGATTGTATTCAAACTTATCATATTGCTGAATATACGCTCTTGCCATGATCTTATTGTCCGGATGCTTTTCATTGATCGCCGCCAAACCGATAAATTCTTTCACTTTTTGCACTTCTTCTTTTTTCATCGGCTTGCGGATATAATGGTCGTGCACCGTAACATGCGGAATGTCGATGGAACCCGAACGCGGCATGTGACAGCCCACACAATTATCCTGCACTGCAGCGCGTACACTTTCTTTCTCCGAACACAGCTCGTTGTGCGTCGTGGTATTGTGACAATTTTTACAGGCATTGTTAAATACTTCTTTACCCGTTACACGCACACTTACGTGAGGATTGTGACAAGTAACGCAAGTCAGTGAATTTTTATACGGACGAAGCGAAGTCGAATCCGTTTCAGGCTTAAAGCTATTGATAAAACATTTGCTTTGTTTCAGGCGATCGGCATGGGAAGCCATTATAAACTGGTCATCTGCATTTTTATAACGTGGCAAAAACGTGGTCATATAATCCGATAATTTCATGCCCGGACGGAAATCAAAAAATGATTTTCCTTCTTTTAATACAGTATTTCCCTGCAAATGACAGCGCTGGCACACATCAAATTGCAAATCGATCGGTAATTTCCCCGGGTTCACGATCGAGTAATCAATGTATTTGGAAGTATCGATTTTTGATCCCGTAGACCGCTGCTGTACGTGAATACTGCCGGGCCCGTGGCAACGCTCGCAGCTCACACCTTCGGGCACGCTCGTAAATTTATTTTCTGATCCTTCCACAAATCCCGGTAACGTGTTATGGCAGCTCATGCATTCCAGACCTATCTTCCGCGCAAAACGTGTATTAAAGCCATGTTCAAAGCCGGGAGGCAAATCCCATTGTTGTTTTTGAGTGTAAAAAGTCATCGGCATCTGGTTCAGATAACCGTTCACACTTTGTATGTGAGAATTGGTATGCTGGCCCGAACCAACAATATAATCTACCTTTTCAATGCGTTTAAAAATAGTATCCTTGCCTTTTAACCGGAATTCCATAAACTTCAGGCTGTCTTTATCCCAAAACGGGTGATAATAAAAATCGGAATACTTATCGTAGATCACCGTGTTTTTATCAAACTTGGCAGAGCTTTTTTGTTTGGTAGCAATGTCAAAGCTTTTACCCATGCCGGTTTCAATAAAGGTATTGTAAATGTTCTGGTGACAAAGCATGCATTGGTGCATTCCCACGTAATGAGCAGTATCACTGTGATTCAGGTAAGGATCGGCAGGCTTTACAACAGCTTGTGGAGGCGTTTGGTCCGGCCCGCAAAACGTCATCAACAGTACGATTACTGAAAATGCAGAAAACAAAACAAATTTGCGGATGGAAAATTTCATATTCAATTACAGGAATACAAATTTAACAGAAAAAACCGGGTACAAATAACGGAGGGCAACGAATAAAGAATTTTAACGAATAACAAAATCTGGGTTCGAAAACGAAACAAACAATCATTCCGCCACTTCCAGCTTCTCAATGTCATAGATCGGGTAAGCATCCGTGTAGGTATTATAATAGGTAATGCGCACAGCCAGGTTTGCTTTTATTGCTCCACCATGAGACGCTGCATTGTGATAGCTGGCGGTAAGTTCATAATCAGAAAAACTGAAATATACCATTATTTTGTAATTACCTGATCCTTTGCAATAGCAGCTCATCTTTAAACACAGCGCCATCGCGAATCCATTGCTTTTTAATCCCCGTGATCTGGAAACCATGTTTCTGGAATAACAAAATACTGGGTTCATTATCAATGGTAATGTTGCAATACACCTGTTTTAAATTCAAAGAGGTAAAACAATATTCCACCAGTAATTTCAATGCTTCCGAAGCGTATCCTTTTTTACGGTCGCTTTTATCCGCGATCAAAATGCCAATCCCCACACGCAAATGGTTGGGGTCAAAATCAAATAAATCAATGCTTCCCACAGCGCGGGTTTCTTCTCCCGCCGGAACAATCGTGTCAATCATCAGCCGCAATTGTTTGGCTGTATAAATATCCTCATGCGCGCTGGTAATGTATTGCTCCAGCACAAAGCGCGAAAACGGCGTTTGCGTGCTGCTCACCTTCCAGTTGTCCGTATCATTTTCCCATTGATACAGCACATCAATGTCCACAGGTTCGATCGCCCGGAGCGTAATAAATTCACTTTTTAGTTTCATGATTTACATATTGATTTACCTCAACTGATTTAATTCTTCGTTGTGGCTTTGGTAATGGCTTTTGCTTCATTTTCCGCTTGCGCGATCCCTTTATTGATCTCTTCCATGCTGTAGGTTGGTAGCTGAAACCGTCCGGTGGCAATAAACAGCGCGGAAGTTTCCCCGATCAGCCCTTCCGCTTCCAGTACCGGCAATAATTCAAAAATAGAATGTACATCTTTCATTTTTACGCGATACACTTCCTCAAAAAACAACTTTACCGGGCTCAGGCAGGTAGCACTCCCTGCCGCTACTTTTGGAAACTGCTGGATGCTTGATATAAAATGTTCTTTCAGTTGAGCAGCATCGTAAGCAGGATGAGATTTTATATTGATGAACAAACAAGGTATTTTACGCAGTGTTGTATTACGGATGAATGCTGCCACCGGCACATTCAGCTCCTGCCCTTTTATACTCAGCGAATGATACGCCTGATCCGCAATAATGCCAATGTGCGGGGGGATCCGGGATGCATGCACAATAACGATATACGTTCCGTTCAGCAGTTTTTCTTCAGCAAACGGTTCATTAATGGTTATAGTATATGGTAATATCGATTGCATTTATAAAAATGTTCGCGTCATTTTTAATATGTGAAATAAAATTTCATGGTTTAAAATCTATGAATCTATGGCTCCGGTTTAAATTATCATTTCGCCTTTAAAAACAAAAGTAGCAGGGCCTTCCAGCCATATATCCGTAAATGAATTATCAGGATGTTTGGTGAATTTTACTTTTAAATTACCGCCCAGTGTTTTAATATCGCAAAAGCTTTCCGTAGTTGAAACACTTTTTAACGCTGCTACCAAAGCTGCAGCCGTTACACCTGTTCCGCAGGAGTACGTTTCGCCTTCCACCCCACGCTCATAAGTACGCACAAACAATTCGTTGTATTTTTTTTCCACAAAATTCACATTTGTGCCTTCCGCTTTAAAACGGTCGTTGTTCCGGATCGCTCTTCCTTTACCAACAACATCAAAATTTTCCACATTATTTACAAAAGCTACATAATGTGGTGATCCTGTATTTAAAAATGAGTAATCCGCGCCCAGTTCCACTTTGCTTACATTATTCATCTTTAAACTTATAAAACCGGTATTTACAACAGCTTCGTGCTCGCCGTCCGATGCCAGGAAAAAAGCTGTGTTTTTTACCAGGCCTAATGTTCGTGCAAATTCCACAATGCAACGGCCACCATTGCCACACATACTGCTTTCATTGCCGTCCGAATTGTAATATACCATTTCAAAATCATAGCCCTGTGCATTTTGCAGCAGCATTAATCCATCGGCGCCAATCCCAAACCTGCGGTCACACAGTTTTTTTACCAGCTCGTTTTTTTTGCGGTCAAATTTCAGGTCGCGGTTATCAATGATGATAAAATCATTTCCCGTACCCTCATACTTATTAAATAAAATAGTCATGTGTGGTTAAATTAATGCAGAATTTATTTCAGTTTGCTGATGATCTGCTCATCTGTAATACGCTCGTAAGGCTTAAAATCGCTTACATAATCCAGGCGATAAACAAAAGCACCTGTTTTCAGGTAAGTAACATCGTCCAGTCGGTAAAGCTTTAAATTATCTGCGGAAGCAAATCCGTACAATACCATTTTGTATTTACTTAATTTATAACCTTTATAATGCAGGGGCGATTCCCAAAACTCCACATTAAAAAATTGCTTATCGGTAGTTTTGTCATCTTTTATTCCGCTTACTTTTTGCAACAATGAATCTTTGGCAGTTGGTTTTACAGGGCTTAAATTTAAAACTTCGATCGTTTTTGTAGACAGTAACTCATCTTTGCGCACTACAAAATCATCATTGCCAGCCATTAACGGAAGCAACGAATCCGCTTTGGCAGCGCTCAGCGTATCAGCATCCATCGCTTGCACAGACGTATTTTCTGCCTCCTGCTTTTGCTCCGGTTCGGCAGATTTGTTTTTTTTCGTTTTTATTTCTTTGTCGGCATCCGGCTTTTCCACAATGGTAACAATAGAATCGGGGTGCGACGAAAAAGTCTGGGACACTTTTTTGTAAATGCTTAATTCTTTGAAATAGTCGTCGAGCTTGAGAATAAAAAAGGCGCCTGCAATCAATAAACCTATTGATAAACCAATCACAAAAACCTGCGCTTTGTCCTTAAAATTACTCATCGGAAATCCGGATCTTTTTAGTACTTTTATTAAATCGGATGTAAAGTTAAACAACCTTTGCAAACCGCTGTTAATTATTGTTAATAAAAGTTTTAACAACAATAAGAGGAATAAAATTTGTGTTAAATAGGCATCATAAAATTCAATAAAATCTAAATACTATTCAATATGAAAAAGATATTAAGTGTATTCGCAATTGCTAGTATCGGCGGATTAACTTCCCTGGGAGTTAGTCACTTGCTGGAAGAAAAACAATCAACATCTGCCGAAATGCTGGGCTACCATGCTCCTGTAAAATATGTAAACATGCCAGGTGCCAGCACAGAAAATACGATTGACTTTACTGCTGCCGCCGACCTTTCGGTACATGCGGTGGTGCACGTAAAAACCACGTACCCGATGGAAAGCCAAAATCAGTATCTGTATGATCCTTTCCGCGATTTTTTTGGACAGCGTGCGCCTCAGCACCAGGAAGCGCCAATGGCAACCGGCTCGGGTGTGATTATTTCGCAGGACGGTTACATTGTTACCAATAATCACGTGGTGGATGGAGCCGATAAAGTGGAAGTAACATTAAATGACAAACGCAGTTATGTGGCCGATGTGATCGGGAAAGATCCCACCACAGATTTAGCCTTGTTAAAAATCAAAGAAAACAATTTGCCTTTTATGGCGTATGGTAACTCCGATGATGTAAAAGTAGGCGAATGGGTGCTGGCTGTCGGAAACCCGTTTAACCTTACTTCTACCGTTACAGCCGGGATCATCAGCGCCAAAGCCCGTAATATCGGTATTTTAGGAGATGACCAGTCGAAAGGCATTTCCCCGATCGAATCTTATTTGCAAACAGACGCAGCCGTAAACCCGGGTAACAGCGGTGGCGCATTGGTGAATACCAAAGGCGAGCTGATCGGGATCAATTCTGCCATAGCCTCAAATACAGGCTCTTACACCGGATATTCATTTGCCATCCCGGTAAATATGGCGCGTAAAGTGGTGGCCGACCTGTTGGAATTTGGTGTGGTGCAACGTGCCTATATTGGCGTAAGCATCAGCGACCTGGATGCTAAACTGGCAAAAGACAAAAACATCAATGAGATCAAAGGGGTGTATGTAAACGGTTTAACTCCGGGTGGATCGGGCGAAGAAGCCGGCATCCAGGAAGGCGACGTAATTACCAAAATTGGCGAAGTGGATGTGAACAATGTACCGGAGTTGCAGGAACAGATCAGCCGTTTCCGTCCGGGCAACAAAGTAACTGTAACCCTGAAACGCAATAACCAGGAAAAAACCGTAGCAGTTACGCTGAAAAATAAAAACGGCAATACCGATGTAGTGGAAAAAGCCAAAGTGGAAGTTGTTTCTACTTTAGGCGCCACTTTTGAAGGCATTAACCAGGACGACATGAAAAAGCTGGGGATAGAGAACGGCCTGCGTGTCAATAAATTAACTGCCGGTAAATTGTTGAGTGCAGGAATTAAAGAAGGATTCATCATCACCAGTGTGGATAAAAAACGGATCACCACCGTGGACGACATCAAAGCTGCGCTGGAAACCAAAAAGGGCGGCGTTCTGATTGAGGGAGTATACCCGAACGGAATGAGAGCCTACTACGGTTTCGGTATGTAATTTTTTCCCCGCAAATTATTTATCACCTGTCTGTTTTCTTTTGATCGACAAAAAAAGCCTCTTGGCAGAGGCTTTTTACATCTCGGTCTAATATATTATAAGTTACTAACAATCAATAAGTTACATGATATTTTTTAACGTAAAATAATTGTAACATAACGTAGTTTTAAAGTACCTTTGTACTAGATTAGTATATCACCTTAAATACTCCTAAATAAAATGAGACAACTCAAAATAACCAAATCGATCACCAACCGCGAAAGTGCTTCTTTGGATAAATATCTTCAGGAAATCGGACGGGAAGAGTTGATCAACGCTGATGAAGAAGTGATCCTTGCAAAAAAGATCAGAGAGGGAGATCAGGCGGCATTAGAAAAATTAACAAAATCCAATTTACGTTTCGTAGTATCTGTAGCAAAACAATATCAAAACCAGGGATTAAGTTTGCCCGATCTTATTAACGAAGGAAATTTAGGTTTGATCAAAGCAGCAAAACGTTTTGATGAAACACGTGGTTTTAAATTTATTTCTTACGCAGTATGGTGGATCCGTCAATCCATCCTCCAGGCTTTAGCTGAACAATCACGTATCGTGCGTTTGCCTTTGAACCAGGTTGGTTCATTGAACAAGATCAACAAAGCATTTTCTAAATTAGAGCAGGAATTTGAGCGCGAGCCAAGCGCAGAAGAATTATCCGAATTATTGGAATTGCCACAGGATAAAGTTGCCGACACTATGCGTGTTTCCGGCCGCCATGTATCCATGGATGCACCCTTTGTAAACGGTGAGGAAAACAGCTTGCTGGATGTACTTGTAAATCACGATTCGCCACGTGCGGATAATGGCCTGCTAAACGAATCATTACAGCGCGAGATCGAACGCTCCCTTTCTACTTTAACTGAAAGAGAACGCGATGTGGTAAAATTGTTTTTCGGGATCGGTATCAACCACGGCTTAACGCTGGAAGAGATCGGTGCTAAATTTGACCTTACCCGCGAACGTGTTCGCCAGATCAAAGAAAAAGCAATCCGCAGATTACGTCATAATTCACGCAGTAAATTACTAAAAACCTACTTAGGCTAATCAGGTAAAAAACCGCAATTTATATGTTAACCGCATAAACAGTTTCTTTAAAACTACTTAAAAAAGGAAACAGTTTGTGCGGTTAATTTTTTTACATTTAATCCGGAAACATAACCAAATTTTAACTAAATCTTAATATGAAATCTGAAACGATGGAACCTACAAAAGGGAAAGTAAAAGGCTCGTATGAAGCAGAACTGAATGAATGGATCGGGCATGAAAAAGCAGCGATCGACCTGATTAACTTTATCGGCAAACTGTGGTTTGAAAAATCAATTGAACTGATCCTTTTCCGCAACCAGCTGGTGGATCGTAGCGCCAGCGAAATTATTAATTTGCACCATTACGCAAAAAATGTAGTAGGTAAAATTATTTCTGTAGAAGATACGCTTGCCATTGCTTCCGAAATTTCGAAGCTGGATATTTGCCCTTCCCGCATCGACATCGGAAAGCTTGCTTTTGAATTTCAACAGGAAAGCGCCAACTTTAAAACTGTAACCGATTTTCTTAAAAATAAGCTGGTTGATTTTATCAGCACCAAACAAACTATCACTCCAAAAGATGTGGTATTATTCGGTTTTGGCCGGATTGGCCGCCTTGCTGCCCGCGAGCTTATTGCACAGGCCGGTAAAGGTGAGCAATTGCGCTTACGCGCGATCGTAACCCGCGGCGCAAGCAATGAAGAAATCACCAAACGTGCCGATTTATTACGTACTGATTCCGTACATGGCCCGTTCCCGGGAACCATCATCGAAGATTTTGAAGGAAAAGCGCTGATCATTAACGGACATACCGTACACATGATCGATGCAAAAAATCCGGAAGATGTGGATTATACCGCTTACGGAATTGATAATGCGTTGTTGATTGACAATACCGGCGTGTTCCGCGATAAAGCAGAGCTGAGCCGCCACTTAAATGCAAAAGGCATTACCAAAGTATTGCTGACTGCTCCTGCAAAGGATATCCCCAACGTGGTACATGGTGTGAATCACCATACCATTGATGTAAAAACAGATACCATCCTTTCCGCAGCATCCTGTACGACCAATGCCATCATGCCGATCCTGCAGGTGGTGCATTCCAAATTGGGAATCGTGCGTGGCCACATTGAAACGGTTCACTCCTACACCAACGATCAGAATTTACTGGACAATTACCACAAAAAATACCGCCGCGGCCGTTCTGCAGCTTTAAACATGGTAATTACCGAAACCGGCGCTGAAAGCGCTTTGAAAAAAGTGTTACCGCAATTATCGGGAAAATTCACGGCAAACTCTGTACGTGTACCAACACCAAACGTGTCGTTGGCTATTTTAAGCATGACCATTGATAAGGAAGTTACCCGCGAAGATGTAAACAACGTGATCAAAGATGCCGCTTTAAACGGCGCATTGGTGGAGCAGATCCAATACATGAACTCCAACGAGCTGGTTTCCACTGATGTGATCGGGAATCCCTGCCCGTCGGTATTCGACAGCCAGGCAACCATTGTTGGGCCCGACAAGAAAAACATTGTATTATATGTATGGTATGATAATGAATATGGCTATACACGCCAGGTGATCCGCTTTTCGAAACATATTTCGGAAGTGAGACGTATGGTATACTACTAATTGTACAAATCTAAAACGGATATTACGAATCTGGATGTTTACTGTGTGTAAAAAACATACGCAAAAAATCCCCTTCCGGTTGGAAGGGGATTTTCATTGTTTGTGAATTCGTTATCTCTGTAAAAATCGACTTGCGTTCAACACACACAGATTTGTATATTCGTAAACTTTCGTAATTCGTATCTATTCGTCGCGTTTATATTCCTTTACCTCATCTTTCGAAACCAGGTCGCCCTGGTCGGAGATCACCACTTCGTAGTTCAACTGTTTGCATTCTACGTCGATGCTATATGTTGTTCCCTGCGGGCTGTCTACTTTTTCAATGTCGTTTTCATTGTAAATGTCAAATTGCCGCGTCAGGCATGATTTTACGCTTGCCGGCAATGCCGAATGTGAAATGGGAGTTTCCGTCTTGATCCAGTTCCCATCTTTGTTATACGTTACTTCTATCTGCACTTTATTGTTCTTGAATTTGGCAACGTAATTATCGTAATCCATTTCCCAGCTTACCGGTTCACTGGCGGAAAAAGTGGAGCTGAATTTAGTTAGAACAGCAGGCGGAACATTTGCCTCTGCTACTTTTTGAGCAATCGCAGAAGTGGAAATAATGGCAGCGCATGCCATGGAAAGTATAAGTCTTTTCATGTTAAAAGATGTTTAATTCAAATCAAATTTAAAATAATTATTAAAACAATCGTCATATAAACTGTAAATTTGTTGCCTGTATTATGAATGAAGAGCCTACAATCATCAAGCATGATCCTTATGCAGCGCTTAGGGTCAAGGAATTTTTATATTTTTTAAACACCCGTTTCTTTCTTACGCTGGCCATTCAAATGCAAAGCCTTATTGTAAGCTGGCAAATTTACAAGATCACCAAAGATGAGCTGGCATTGGGAATGATCGGTTTAGCGGAAGTCATCCCGTTTATCATTGTTTCCTTTTTCTCGGGCCACGTAGCAGATACTATCAGCCGCAAACGCATTATATTGGTATCCATTTCATTACTCATCCTTTCTACTTCCACCCTGCTTTATTTTTCGCTGAGCACATCCACCGTTATTGAGCATTTCGGCACATTGCCGATCTACCTTGTTTTTTGTTTCATTGGCATCGTCCGCGGGTTTATCTCCGCTGCATTTCCGGCATTCATGTCGCAGATAGTACCGCGCGAAATGTACATAAATGCAGCCACCTGGAACAGCAGCGTGTGGCATGTAGGCGCCGTGATCGGGCCCACCATTGCAGGATTTATATGCGCCATCAGCTTTAGCACCGCATACACCGTAAACATCATTTTCATCCTCATTTCCATCACATCTTTTTTCATGATCGCTTCAAAACCGCTTCCTGAAAAAGAACAAAAAGAAACACTTACCGAAAGCTTATCTGCCGGGATCAAATTTGTGTTCAGTAATCAATTGATCCTGGGTGCACTTTCACTGGACCTGTTTGCTGTTTTATTTGGCGGCGCGGTGGCAATGTTGCCTGCGTATGCCGATAAAATTTTATTTGTAGGCCCTGTGGAGCTTGGCTTTTTACGCTCTGCTCCTGCCCTCGGTGCTATTTTTACCGCTATTATTATTGCATACAAACCGCTGAAAAAAAATGCAGGCCGCAATTTATTTATCAATGTGGGATTGTTTGGCGTTGCCACAATCTTCTTCGGGCTTTCACACAATTATTACCTATCTCTGTTCTGCTTATTTTTAACCGGAGCGTTCGACAATGTCAGTGTGGTGATCCGGCATACTGTGTTGCAGCTTTCCACACCCAATGAAATGCGCGGGCGGGTATCCGCAGTCAACAGTATTTTTATCGGTTCTTCCAATGAGATCGGTGCGCTCGAATCCGGCCTCACCGCAAAGGCAATGGGACTTGTACGTTCCGTGGTTTTTGGCGGCATCATGACGGTATTGATTGTGAGTGGAACCGCCAAGTTTGCACCTAAGCTCAGAAAACTCAACCTGAATAATATTGAATAATAAAAACGTTATTTCCATGAGGTCCATTCTGTTTGTATCGCTTTTATTTATGGGTATTTCAACACGTGCACAGATGAATGTAACCGGGAAAACATTTACTGCAAAAACAGGCGAAAGCTGCAAAGAGATGCCGGATGGCGGCTGCACAATAAAATATTTTTGCTCGTTAACCTTTGGCCCCGACAGCGTTACTGTGCATAATTACACAAAAGCAAGCTGCACAAATAAGGAGCTGGAACCCGGTTACGAAAAAAGTTTACAGGAAAGTAAAACGTATAAGTACACCGTCAGCAATTCAATGATTACCATTGAAAATTTTGCTACTTACGGAATATACGAAGAGAAAGGAAATATGCTGATCGGTAAAAAAGGAAATGCAACACTTGCGTTTGAAAAATCAGGAATTAAATAATATTCCTGCTTTAATTTCCATATTCGTAAATGTACTTATACCCCTTTACTATTTGAAAATCTCCGGAAGTCGACTTTGAATATTCAAACACAGAAAGCAGATCACCGTTTGTATTTTTTGTGTGTACATAATAACGCTTCGATTTTTTAACATCGCTTTCAAAATTGTTCCATTCCGAAAAGCTGATAAATACTGTTACTTCTGTATAATCTTTAGTATATTGATAATAAATCCTTCTGTTCCCAAGGCCAATAGCTGCTTTCCAGATCTTGTATAAAATGCCGCGGTTATAATTGCTACATTCTGTTAAATATCCGAGGCTGTCATACCTGTATATTTTTTTATTCCTGAAAAAATCATCATATACTTTTGTTTTCTTCTTTTTTACAATGCAATGTTGCCTGATATTGGAGCAATCCATGTGGATTGTATCCAAATGGCATGTTGCGTAATTTATTGTTTGAGTCAATACCGAGTCATGCGCATTTTTAAATTCATAAACGCGTACTTCTTTAATTCTGTTGTTTTTAATCCTACAGTAATTTATGCTGTCAATAGCAGTAACAATGGAATAACTGGTATCATCAACCTGTTTATAGGAATAATTATACGGGATAAGCTTGTAATTAAAAAAATCGGTTTTGTCCAAATCGTTAGCAACAAAATCATCCGGTTGTTGCGCCCGCAGCGTTGACCATACAAGCATGAAAGAAAGGAAAAAAAATTTCATTTTTGCAATAATTTTACCTGGCTATTTAGAATATTTTTCTGCTCGAAATGCCAATACCATTTAACACACAAATTCGTAAAAATTCGTTTTCAGGTTCGTACAACCTGTATTAAAAAGCCCCGGCCACATTCCGCAGCCGGAGCCTAAAAAGCAAATCACTTTTTACCGCCTCTTAGCATTAAAGCCAAAAGAAGCGCCCATCCTGATCCCGTCCTTGCTCGGAACCACATATACATTTACCGGTATATTCAGTTTACCCGATTTAAAAGTGCGGCCGGCAGCTATAATAAACCCTGCCTGCAATTCGTACCCGCCCCGGCTATCAATCCGCTGCTGCGTTTTATATGGATTTGTAGTGGTAGTATCTTTCCAGTCGCTTGCCAGGTGCCAGTCGTTATTGATATCATAATAACCGGTTGCTTTGTTGATCAGCCCAAACGTAGGCCCAAAGGCAATTTCCCAACCATGCTTATTGTTCCTGAAGCCGTTCATGATCGTAATACTTGGAATAAATACATTTTGGTTAAAACCCGAAACCGTTGGTAAAAATTCGAACAAAGCCTGGTAATTTCCTTCATTCAAATATTGCGCTTCAAACTGGTAACCAAACTGGAACATCAGCGGGTAGGATCCGTAACCGCCCTGGCTGCGGGGCGCTTCGAGCAAACGCGCTGTTTCACCGGTAAAATAAGTAAAGCCGCTGCGTGGGCCGGATAAATTCACTTTCGAGCGATTGTTATTATTTGTAGAGCTTTCAAAATTATTTTTCTTTGTCAGGTACGTTACCAGCGGTTCATCATTTTTTAAATGAAATAAATCCCTCACCGATATTTTCACCATCGATTGCACTTCTCTCGGCAAATTCAGATATTCATTCACTTGCGTACGCTCAATAGTGGCGGTTTTTACATCAATGAGCCGGAACGTTACTACTACCGTTTCACCAATCAATTCAACGCTTCCGGTAAACATTTTATCGGAATTGATCAGGCTTCCCACTTCTACCAGGCAAATTTTTCCGTAACAATTATTAATGTTCAGCTTGTTTTTCTCCACTACGTATGACACATCGTAACGGTCCATCACCTCAAACGTATCTAGCTTTTCCAGCTCCAGGCGAACCATGTTTCCCATTTGTGCAGGATCCAGCATCAGGCCTTTGGTATCAATATTTAATACTGTTACACTTGCGCGGCTGCCGCTTTTTTTCAAGGTGGTTTGTTGCGCATTCATGCTAAATGCAGCTGCAATAAAAATCATTAATAAGGTAAACCGTTTTATATTGAACACATTCGCATACAGCTCAAACGTTTGTTTGCAATACTTTTCCAGCACGTTCAGGTTCAGGAACAGTAATAAATTATCGGTGGAAATGTCTTCTTGTTTCTTCGTTTCAGTGAAAGAAACAGTGAGCGTTTTATCTGTTTTCATGATTTTAGGTTTAAGATATTCGTGAGTAAATTTTGTATCAAAAAATGCTAGTACGATTCGTTGTATAATTTCACAGCAGCAGCATTGTGATGAGAACGCTGGATCTTAAAATAAACAGAACCCACTACGCAAATGGCGCTTAATGCAAGAAATGTTTCCGCCTGCCTGAACTGTGAAGTAGGCTTATCCGTATATACATCGTAATGCTGTATAAAGCTGAAGTTAGCTGCAGCCATCAGAGGAAGCGCCACAAATCCTATATTTTGCAGCCCCCGGTATAATTTGGCATTCTGGATATGTTCCGCAATCTCCGGATTGTTCAGGCTCAGCAATTTTGCCTGTATTTCATTTTCCCTGAGCGTTTGATCGCCGTATAAATAAACATTACCCGATCTGAAAATCCGCGGATATTTGCGGGTATAGGAAACAGGTTCCGGAGCGGCCGCAACAATTACCGGTGTTGCAGTAAATTCATCGGTGATTCCGTTTGAATAATTGATTCGGGTAATCCTGGATTTATTTTCGATGTACAACGGGCCGGACGGGTTGTCTGCTTTTTTAAATTTCACTTCTTTTGTTGTAATTTCGGTCACTTTCGCGAGCTGTTGCGTTCCATCGTTCATCACAATAGTGTCCTGCGACAAAGCCGCCAGTGAAAGTGAATTAAGGATCAGCGCAATGATGACCTTTCTTAAGCGTTTTTTAGTAATGTTCATGTTTGGTATTTTTAAAACAGGTTAAATGGAATCCCAATTGGTTAAAATATTATTTACAAATTCACGCATATCCAGTTGCCCGATAATGCTTACAACTGTAGCAATACAAAATGCAACGAAACAGCATTGAACAATGGCTCTTGTTTTTGAAAGGCGGAGAGTTTGAGTTTTCATGATTTTAAGATTTTGGTAAAAAGGGTTTGTGTTATTTTCTGAAGCAAAACTACTGCGGCTTTGCGGGCCCCCGAAACGGCATCCCGCTCCTGCAAATGGATTTGAAGCATTCCCTGCAAAAAGGGTGTGAGGTTGAAGCTTCCAATTGTTAATTTTTGCGATTTTTGCAAATTCATTTCGTACTTTTATGAATAATTGCAAATAATTAGTTACTCCGTTATCATTAAATGCGACAATTTTATGGCTAAAAAAACACCTGAATCTGCTCAATTGGTATTAATGCAGCGTTTAAAAGATGCCTTACCATCCAATATTTCGTTGGTGGATGCTCTCGCCGATCTGCTCCAGGTGAGCAACGACAGTGCTTACAGGCGCATGCGCGGCGAAACTGCATTGAGCATTGAAGAGATCTCCGCCATTTGCAAACATTTTAAATTTTCCTTTGATTCCTTCATTAACAGCAACGACGATGGATCTGCCTATTTTAAGTACAACAAAATGGATGGAAATCCGGATGGTTTTAAAGCGTATTTCAAATCCATCCGTCACGATCTTGGCAAGATCATGCACTTTGAGGATAAGGAGGTGATCTTTGCGGCCGAAGATATCCCCGTTTTTCACCACTTCGTCAGCCCCGAGCTTACTGCATTTAAAATGTTTTACTGGAATAAATCCATCCTGAACGACAAGGATTTTGAAGATAAAAAGTACGACAGCTCACTGATTGATGACGAGCTCAAGGAAACTGCTGCTGCGATCTACGAAATGTATTCGAAAGTGCCTTCTATTGAGATCTGGAGCGACGATACCGCCAACAGCACCATCAAGCAAATTGAATTTTACTGGGAAGCCGGTATTTTCAAATCGAAAGCGGATGCATTGCTTATCTGCGACCAGGTATCGCAAATGCTCGACAGGATCAAGCGCCAGGCAGAACTGAATATTAAGCTGGATGCGAACGACAAGCCCACATCGACAGAAAGCAACTACGCATTGTATCACAGCGATGTCATGATCGGTAACAACTGTGTGCTGGTGACTACAGCCGGGGTTAAAGCTACCTATCTTTCCTATCACACGTTTAATACGATCCTCACCACCAATACGGCATTTTGCGGGGAAACCGACCTGTGGCTCAAAAACCTGATCCGAAAATCCAACCTGATCAGCGGTGTAGCTGAAAAACAGCGTTACCGTTATTTTAAAAAGATCGAGGACCTGATGAAGAAGCTGAGGGATAAGATAGAGAGCGAGTAATGTTGAGAAGTTAGTAATTTGCACTTTCAGCAACACACAGATTCTTTATTCGTTGATTCGGATACACCAAGCTTTAAACTTTGAACTTTTTTCCAGCAATGAACAAATTAAATAACAAGGAATTAAAACTGTTCCTCGATGAAAAATACGATAAATACAACCGGCTCGATTTTATTGAAACCGATCCGATCTCGATCCCCCATTTGTTTACAAAAAAAGAAGACATTGAGATTGCCGGTTTTTTAGCCGCCACCATCGCCTGGGGGCAACGTATTACCATTATCAACAATGCAAATAAAATGATGCGGTTAATGGATAACAGCCCGCACGAATTTATTTTATCGGCCGGCAAAAAGGAATTAAGCCGGTTCGATGATTTTGTGCACCGTACTTTTAATGGCGTGGATGCTGTTTTTTTTATGGCATCCTTAAAAAATATATACAAAAAACACGGCGGGCTCGAACAGGTATTTAGTCCGGTTACCCGCGACAAAAAAAATGACGTACTCCTGAACTCCATTACAAATTTTCGCGATATTTTTTTTTCTATTCCACATCCGGCGCGTACAGGTAAACACGTTTCCAATCCTTCGGAAAACTCGTCTGCAAAGCGTCTGTGCATGTATCTGCGCTGGATGATACGTTCGGATAAGCGCGGCGTGGATTTTGGGATCTGGAAAAATAAAAACCTGGATGCCAGTCATTTAATGTGTCCATTAGATGTACATTCCGGCAATGTAGCACGCAAACTCGGATTATTAAAACGTACACAAAACGATTGGAAAGCAGTACAGGAATTAAGTGCCAATCTGCGCAAGCTGGACGCAACTGACCCTGTTAAATATGATTTTGCACTATTTGGATTGGGCGCTTTTGAGAAATTTTAATGGAGCTTGTGCAATTTTTTTATGCACAGATTTGTAAATTTGTATTTATTAGTAATTTGTAAACCTATACACCATGTTAAACACAGCCCTCACAGAACTTTATGAACGGGATTTGAATTCCCTGAAAAAAGAAATCGAATCGTATCCCGATGAACAATCGCTTTGGATCATCAAAGACGGGATCAGTAACAGCGCAGGCAATTTATGCCTTCACCTGATCGGCAACCTTAATCATTTTATTGGCGCAACACTTGGAAAAACAGGTTATGTAAGGGAACGTGACAAGGAATTTTCACAAAAAAACATTCCGCGTACCGAGCTGATCAGCAACATCGACAAAACATTGCAGATGGTGAAAAGTACAATTGAAAAATTATCTGCCGATGATTTCAACAACAATTTTCCGCTTGAATTTTTAGGAAAAACAGTAAAAACGGATTTTATGATCATCAATCTGGTGGCGCATTGGAACTATCACCTGGGGCAGATCAATTACCACCGCAGGCTGCTTTCTTAAGCAAACCATTAATATTTCTGGTTGTAAATATCGATCGCCGCGTTGTTGTGTTTTTTTCCGACGATCTTAAACGTGATCGACGTAGCCAGCGCAGCTGCGGCTAGTGCTATACATGCCACTCCCGGAGCATAAGATGTCCGGGCCCGATTATCGTAAGCAATACCATCGTTATTAAAAAGGGCATAAGCCGTATATCCTAATCCAAACGCCAAAGCCGGAACTCCTACAAATCCTATATATTCAAGCCCTTTGTCTAATTTCGCCTTTTTCACATGCAAATCGATCTCAGGATCGTTCACATTCATTAATATCGCCTGCATTTCGCGCTTTTTAATACGCCTGCCATCATATTTGTAAAACAATCCCGCGGGGTAGATTGATGGGTGCAAATCGACCACAGGTGCGGGCACAGGCGTTTTTTGAATCACCACTACCGGCGCTTCTGGCGCAGATTTGATCGTATCCATTGTTCCGTTCCTGTATTTGATGTAATTAATATCTGTATTGCTGGTAATAAACGTAGGCCCCTCAGGATTATTTTCCTTTTTGTATTTCACTTCCGAACCGCTGACCTCGAGGATCCGGGAAGATATTTTATCGCCGTTTTTCAGGTACAGCGTGTCCTGCGCGTTAACAGACATGGATGAAATAATGGCGGCAAGAATAATAAAGAAGCGTGTAGTGGTTTTCATGGGATATTGATCAGTTTAAGAACAATTCTACATAATTTATATGAAAAACAGCATAATTCTCCCAATTAAATTCCACAGCTAAAACATTTCCCGGCAGAAATTTTACATCCGCCAAAATTTATTATCTTTGGGCTTTGATGAGCTTTACCTATCCAGTATTTCTATTTGCACTTTCGGCAATCGCCATTCCTATAATCATTCACTTATTTAATTTCAGAAAATTCAAGACCGTTTATTTCAGCAACGTTCGTTTTTTGAAAGAAGTAAAGCAGGAAACACAAGCCAAATCAAAGCTTAAACATTTACTCGTTTTAGCCGCCCGCATCCTCTTCATCACATTTTTGGTACTTGCATTTGCCCAGCCATTTATCCCCGTAGCACATAAAAAAATCAGCACAGGCGACAAAGCCATCAGCATCTTTATTGATAATTCCTTCAGCATGGATGCTATCAATAAAAACGGAACCTTACTGGATGAAGCAAAAAAACGTGCACTCGAAATTGTGGCCGCTTATAAGCCAACCGACCGCTTTCAGTTACTGACCAATGATTTTGAAGGAAAACACCAGCGCCTGGTCAACAAAGAAGAATTTGTTGAATTACTGGATGAAATAAAGATCACGCCGGCTACACGAAGTCTTTCGGCGATCACTTCCCGTGCGTTTGACGTGCTGCAGCAAAACGGCAACAAAAATAAAACTGCTTTTATCCTTTCTGATTTCCAAAAAAGCAATACCAATCTCCCACAGGTAAAAAACGATACTAGTATCCGTGTTAACTTAATTCCGCTTACCGCTACCGAAAAAAGCAATGTGTATATCGATACCTGTTGGTTCGAAACACCCGTAAGACAATTCAACCAGGTAGAAAAATTACATGTGCGCATTAAAAATGTTTCCGACAAAGTGATCGAGAACAATCCTATCAAATTATTCATCAACAACATTCAGAAAACGCCAGCCAGCTTTAATGTGGATAAAGAATCCCAAACCGAAGTGATCCTTTCTTTTGCATCCAAAGAAACCGGCATTCAGCATTGCCGCATCGAGCTGAACGATTATCCGGTAACATTTGACGATAAATTTTATTTCAGCTATGAAGTGGCAAAAAACATTCCTGTGCTCTGCATCAATGCTGCCGGTACGGTTTCCACCGAAAGCTTGTATCTGAAAAAATTATTTGGCGGCGATTCGCTGTTCATTTTCAAAAATGCGGCAGAGGATAAACTTGATTATTCTACCCTTTCCACCAACAAGCTAATCATACTCAACGAATTAAAAACAGTTTCTTCCGGCTTGTCGCAGGAGCTCAAACGCTTTATGGAAAACGGCGGCAGCGTATTGGTATTCCCTGCTGCGCAAAGCGATTTAAATTCATACAAGGATTTTTTAACAGCAGCCCGCGCCAATTATTTCGAAAAGCTGGATACCGCCAATACCAAAGTGGATAAGATCAACCTCGATAACGAGATCTACAAAGATGTGTTCGAGAAAAAAACATTCAGTGCCACCAATCTTGATCTACCAAAAGTAAGCGCCCATTATGTGATCTCAAAAGCAACGCGCAGCAACGAAGAATATTTATTGAAATTGCAGAACGGAGACGTATTCCTGGCCAAATATTCCGTTGGAAAAGGCAAGCTGTATCTGAGTGCTGCCGCTTTGAGCGATGATTTCAGCAATTTTGCAAAACATGCCGTTTTTGTTCCAACCATGTATAAGATAGGGATGTACAGCTTAAACGCCACTCCCCTGTTCTATACCATTGGTAATGAAGATGCTATTGAAACCAACAACATGCTCACCGGCGAAAATGTATACCACATCAAGGGCATCAACAATAATTTTGATATCATTCCCGAACATAAAGTTGTGGATTCACATACAGAAATTATGGTACACAATCAGGTAACCGAAGCCGGTAATTATAATGTGTATGCCGACAAAGACCTGATCATGGGAGTTTCCTACAATTTTAACCGAAGCGAATCGGATTTAACCTGCTACACTTCTGATCAGTTAAAAGAACAGGTTGAGAAAAACAATTACACGAATTTCAACATCTTAAACAGCAGCGAGCAAAGCATCACCAATACATTAGCGGAAATCGACCAGGGAAAAAAATTATGGAAACTCTGCTTGATTTTAGCGCTCTTATTTTTAGCGATAGAAATAGCATTGTTACGATTGTTGAAATAGTGAATGGGCAAAAGGCAGCTGACGGTAAGCAATAAAAAGCAGACAATAAAAAAAGAATAAATAATTAAACAAAATAACAAACACAGATCACACAGATTCGTAACATCGTATTAATTCGTTATTCGTAAATGAATATACTCATCAGACAAGCACACATCATTGATCCCAATTCGCAGCACCATGATAAAACAATGGATATACTGATCGAAAATGGGACCATTACTTCTATCAGGCCGAAGATCACGGCTGATAAAAATGTAAAAACAATTGAAGCAGCTAATCTCTATCTTTCTACTGGTTGGCTGGATCTGCAGGCTAATTTTTGCGATCCCGGCTTTGAACACAAAGAAGATCTGCAAAGCGGGATCAAAGCTGCTGCTGCTGGCGGGTTTACAGGCGTAGCGCTGGTATCCGGCACCAATCCGCCCGTACATTCAAAGGCGCAGATCCAGTACATTAAAAACAATACGGAAGGAGCCATTGTGGACGTTTACCCGGTAGGCGCCACCACGCAAAACCGTGAGGGAAAAGAGTTATCCGAGATGTACGACATGCAGCAGGCTGGCGCAGTTGCCTTCTCCGACGATAAAAACGCCATCGCGAATGCAGGCATACTGATGCGCGCATTGCTCTATTCAAAAAACTTTAATGGATTGGTAATGACTCACTGCGACGATAAAAGCATTTCGCAGGATGGAAAAATGAACGAAGGCGAGATCTCCACGCGCCTTGGACTCAAAGGAATTCCCGCACTGGCAGAAGAGCTGATGATCGCACGGAACATTTCCCTTGCCGAATACACCGATGCACCGATCCACATTGCCAACATTTCCACACAACGATCTGTAGAGCTGATCCGCCAGGCAAAAGCCAAAGGATTAAAAGTAACCAGCTCTGTAACAGCTTATAACACTGCATTACATGATGGTTTACTTACCGGCTTCGACAGCAATTACAAGCTCAGTCCGCCATTGCGCACCAAAACCGACCTGGAAGCAATCCGCAAAGGCATTGCAGACGGCACCATCGATGCCATCACCAGCGACCATCGCCCGCAGGATATTGAATCAAAAGACGTGGAATTCGATCACGCTTCCAATGGCATGATAGGGCTGCAAACCGCATTCGGGCTCATTAACTCCAATAAAGGAAAAATAAAGCTCGAAACCATCATCGAAACGCTTACCGTTAACCCCAGGAACATATTGAAGCTGAAACAGCCGCTGATTAAGGAAGGTGAACCGGCTAACATCACACTGTTTGATCCGGAGCAGGAATACATACACGAGAAAAAGCACATTTTATCAAAATCATCAAACACACCGTTTACCGGAACCAGCTTCAAAGGAAAAGTGATCGGGATCATCAATAAAAAACAAATAGCACTCAATAAATATTAAGATATTAGCACCCTTGGAATTTTGTACTTTAATATTTTTTTGTAGTTTAGCCCTGAATTTTCTAAATACATCGTTATTAACCAATTATTAACCGAAAAAAATGCTTGTAAACAAAAAATCATTCGTGCTTAAAGGTACAATGCTTATTGCCGCTGGGATGCTATTGGCATCATGTGGCAGCGAAACCCCTAAAGAAGATACTGTTACTACTCCCCCGGCCGATACAGTAAAAGCTGCGAGCGCTGAAACAGAAGAAGTATCTTACTCACTGCCTTCTCCTTTGCAAATCGCATCTATTTTCAAAAAATCGGGATTAAAATACAAAGACGGTGTAACCAGCTCTTTGAAAGATCCTTCAAAATACACTACTAACTTAAGTAAAGCATTAAACCTGGGTGTATACAGCGCTGATCTTTCCTATACGGTTTTGAACAAACAAAACCAGGAAGCAATGAATTATATGAAGTTATGCCGCTCTATGGCTGATAACCTCGGAATGGGCTCTGTTTTTGAACAAAGCAATTTATCAAAACGCTTCGAAAAGAATATCGGTAACGAAGATTCACTGGCGTACATTATTGCAGAATTGCAAATGGTAACCGATATGTACCTCGATGAAAATGATCAGCAACAAGTAACTTCCATTGTATTTGCTGGTGCATGGGTAGAAAGTATGTACGTGGGCTCCAAAGTGTATGAAAAAGGAAAAGATAAATCGTTGAACAGTAAACTGGCAGAACAAATGACCATTTTGGGCAGCATCATCAATGCCTTAAAAGCACAAGAGAAAAAAGATCAGACCATCAGCGGCCTGGTAGCAGACCTGGAAAGCATCAAAACAATTTATGACGCTCTTCCATCTGTAAAAAACAACCCTGCTGCAGCGGACGATACTGAAAAAGAAATGACCTTAACAGATGATGAAGTAAGCACGCTGACCAAGAAAATTGAAGAATTAAGAACCAAATTCATCAACGGATAATCAAACCTGAGTTACTAACATTAAAATTTAAGATTATGAAAAAAATAGTTTATGCGGGTTTGGTTGGTCTTGTATTTGTATTTGGATTTACCACCATACAAAGCACCGACAACTGTGATAAAAAAGCCCTGACCGCAAGCTGCAAGAAAAAAATGGAGCCTTTTAAATACGACAGTCAAAAGTTTACAAAGATCAGCTTTACAAAAAAAACACAACAGCTGGAAGTGGAAGTACCGGTATTTATCGGTGAGAAATACCGCCTGATCTTCAATACCACTTCATTGCCAAAACCAATCCAGATCAACGTTTATACAAAGGACAAAGAATCAAAAAAACGTGAGCCGATTTATACAAGTAAAGCCGGCGAAACCGAAATGGTATTTGATGTTCCGAGAGCACGTAAATTATTTGTTGATTACGATGTACCTGCAGATACCCTTGCACAAAAAGGCGGCAGCGGATGCATGGTCTTCATGGTTGGATATAAATAAACCCGGATGACCAAAAACAGGATCATATATTTTATACTCATAATGATTGGTGCATTCGTTTGTACCAATCATTATTCTTTTGCCCAATGCAAGGCAAAACAAATTATGAAATCCTGTAAACCTAATATCAAGCCACCTTACAAGTATGATAGCTACGTTGTAAACGAATTTACATTCGATGCGAAGGCCAAAACCGTGGAAGTGCAATTTTGCGCTTTCCAGGGACAAAAATACAAGATCGTATTTTGCTCCTCCGGTTTTGAAGAGCCATTGACCATGAATATCTACGACAAAAGTTTTCATGTAAAAAACAATCGTCACAAGGTATTCGACAATTCACAGGGTATTGATAATAACTTCTGGTCGTTCGAACCTACCAAATCCGGTAACTATTATATTGAATATGATGTGCCTGTAAGTTCCACACCCGGTGTTGTAAAAACAGGATGTGTGATCATGCTTATCAGCTATGTCGAATCGACGCCTGCACCTGATGCTAAATAATTTTTTTATGAGCCTGCGTTCTCTTTCATTTCTTTTATTGATCTCCTTTGTTTTTCCTTCGGTTTCGCATGCACAATCAAAAGTTTCAAAACTGATTGATGCCAACAAAAACAAAATCGAAGCGCCTTATCTCTACGATGGTTTTGCACTTACAGAGTTTACCATGGACAATAAAACGAAAACCATGCAGGCGCAATTCTCCGCTTTAAAAGGACAGCTTTATAAGCTTTATTTTTGCACATCTACTTCCGAAGATACACTCGGAGTAACTGTGTTCAATGCCGCCAAACCCGAAAAAGCAGAGCGCGAAAACATCCTTGATACAAAAATCATCAACGGGCAAACCCTGATGTTTGAAGTAAACAAAGCCGGCACTTACACAGTAGAATACGCTATTCCCACCTGTGAAAATGCCGAATACGGCGTTACAAAAGAAGAATGCATCGTGATGCTGATCTCCTATAAAGAAAAATAGTCGTTAGTCATTAGATATTAGATTAATCCGCTTTATCCACCTTACATCACACACAGGCTGGTATATGTTAGTAATAATTGGTATTTAGCAAGATACAGATTTGTAAATTTGTATTTATTCGTATTCGTAATAATCTTATCTTTGCACACTTATAAAATTAACTACCTGCGCCCGTTTGTTTGGGTGTTTGGACAAAACAACGACTATGATTAAAATTACACTTCCCGATGGTTCCATACGTGAATACGAAAAAGGAACCACAGCGATGCAAGTAGCGCAATCCATCTCCGAAGGTTTAGCAAGAAACGTATTATCCGCTAAAGTAAACGGCGAAGTATGGGATGCAACACGCCCCATCAACGACGATGCAAAATTAATACTGCTCACGTGGAATGATCCCGAAGGAAAAGCTACGATGTGGCACTCTTCTGCCCATTTAATGGCAGAAGCCCTGGAAGCATTGTATCCTGGAACCAAATTCGGAATTGGCCCTGCCATTGAAAATGGTTTTTATTACGATATTGATTTAGGCGGTAAGGCATTTTCACAGGAAGATTTCAAAAAAGTAGAAGATAAAATGCTGGAGCTGGCACGCCAAAGCAATCCTTACATCCGTACGGAAGTTGGGAAAGCCGATGCCATTGCCTATTTTAAAGAAAAGAACGACGAATATAAATTAGACCTTCTCGAAGGTTTGGAAGACGGCAAAATCACATTCTACAAACAGGGGAATTTTACAGATTTATGTCGCGGCCCTCATATACCGAATACAGGTTTTATTAAAGCTGTAAAGCTAATGAACGTTGCCGGCGCGTACTGGAGAGGTGATGAAAAAAACAAACAGCTGACACGTGTGTATGCCGTTACTTTTCCTAAACAAAAAGACCTGACCGATTATTTGATATTGCTGGAAGAAGCAAAAAAACGCGATCACCGTAAATTGGGGAAAGAGCTGGAATTGTTTGCCTTCTCCGAAAACGTAGGAATGGGCTTGCCATTATGGTTACCTAAAGGCGCCATGCTGCGTGAGCGGTTGATTCAATTCCTGCAAAAAGCACAACTCAAAGCCGGCTATTTACCAGTGGTAACACCGCACATTGGGAATAAAAAATTATACGTGACTTCCGGGCATTATGAAAAATACGGAAAGGATTCGTTCCAGCCGATATTAACACCACATGAAGGAGAAGAATTTTTCCTGAAACCGATGAACTGCCCGCATCATTGCGAAATTTATAAAACATCGCCCCGCTCCTACAAAGACCTACCGCTCCGTTTTGCTGAATTTGGTACTGTTTATCGTTACGAAATGGCGGGTGAATTACACGGTTTAACCCGCGTACGTGGATTTACACAGGATGATGCCCATTTATTCTGTCGCCCCGACCAGGTGAAAGAAGAATTCTGCAAAGTGATCGACCTGGTGCTATATGTGTTTAAAGCACTTGACTTTAATGACTTTACTGCGCAAATTTCCCTGCGTGATCCTGAAAACAAGACCAAATACATCGGAAGCGATGAAAACTGGGCATTGGCAGAGCAGGCTATCGTGGAATCAGCGGCTGAAAAAGGTTTAAAAACTGTGGTAGAATTGGGTGAAGCGGCATTTTACGGACCTAAGCTCGATTTTATGGTAAAAGATGCATTGGGACGTAAATGGCAATTGGGTACCATCCAGGTGGATTATAACCTGCCGGAGCGTTTTGAACTGGAATACACCGGTGCTGATAATATGAAACATCGCCCGGTAATGATCCACCGTGCACCATTTGGTTCACTGGAGCGGTTTATCGCCGTTTTGATCGAACATTGCGCCGGAAAATTTCCATTATGGCTCACCCCGGAACAAATTGCAATTCTGCCGATCAGTGAAAAATATAACGATTACGCAAAAAAAGTTTTAGAATTGTTAAAAAATTACGATATTCGCGGGCTCGTTGACGACCGTAATGAGAAAATCGGTAAGAAAATACGCGACACTGAATTGCAGAAAGTACCATATATGTTGATTGTTGGGGAGAAAGAAGAAGCGGAAAATCAGGTTTCGGTACGTAAACAAGGCGATGGAGATTTAGGTAGTTTTAGTCTGGAAGACTTTGCAAAAATCATCAACACCGAAATTCAGAAGAGAGTAAGCACATTTGAATAAAATAAAGTATAAACAAATTTTAGGAGGAATTAACAATAGCAGCACCATTTAACAACAGCAGTAACAATAAGCCGCCATTCAACAAGCCAACAACGAATAAACCGGCTACACCGGCAGGGCCACGTCCTGATAATCGTTTTGGAAGAGGCGGAAGGGTTCGTAAAGAAGACCTTCACAACATCAATGATCGTATCAGGGCACGTGAAGTACGTGTAGTAGGCGAAGGAATAGAGCAAGGTGTGTACCCGATTGCAAGAGCATTGGAGATTGCAAAAGAAGTAGGTTTGGACCTGGTGGAGATTTCTCCGAATGCAGAGCCGCCTGTTTGTAAAGTAGTCGATTATAAGAAGTTTTTATACGATCAGAAAAAGAAACAGAAAGAGCTGAAAGCAAAAGCGCAAAAAACGGTGATCAAAGAGATCCGTTTCGGACCGCAAACCGATGAGCACGATTTTAATTTCAAGAAAAATCACGCTATTAAATTTTTGCAGGAAGGCTCAAAAGTAAAAGCATTTGTATTCTTTAAAGGTCGTTCCATTTTATTTAAAGAACAAGGTGAGATTTTATTATTGCGCTTTGTAAATGAACTGGAAGATTACGGTAAAGCAGAGCAATTACCATTGCTGGAAGGCAAAAAAATGATCATGGTGATCGCGCCTAAAAAAACAAAGTAGGCACACCGGGGATCATCTGAGAAAAGGAAAATTTTTAATCAACAATAAACAAAACAGTAAGATGCCTAAAATGAAAACAATGTCTGGCGCGAAGAAAAGATTTTCTTTGACCGGAACTGGAAAAGTGAAAAGAAAGCATGCTTTCAAAAGCCACATCCTGACCAAAAAATCAACAAAAGCGAAACGTGCTTTAACTCACACTGGCTTAGTTGACAAAACGGATTTGCCTCGCGTAAAAGCAATGTTGACTATCGGTAAATAATTTTACCAGCAAGAATTTTTAAATTACAGTTTAACTAATAATAACCAGGTCCTCAGTACTAAGTCTCTTTTAACTGTAAGAGCGCTGAAACCAAAAAAACTCAAAAGAAATGCCTAGATCGGTTAACTCGGTGGCCTCAAGAGCCAGAAGAAAAAAAGTCCTTAAACAAACTAAAGGGTATTGGGGCGCCCGCAAAAACGTTCTTACAATTGCTAAAAACGTTTTAGAAAAAGGTTTAACATACGCATACCGCGATAGAAAACAGAAAAAACGCAATTTCCGCGGAATCTGGATCCAACGTATCAATGCAGGTGTTCGTCCTTACGGAATGTCTTATTCTCAATTTATGGGAAAAATCCATGCTAAAAATATCGACTTAAACCGCAAGGTGTTGGCTGATTTAGCAATGAACAACCCGGATGCTTTCAAAGCAGTGGTTGAATCAGTAAAATAGAATATTCTCTCTCCCGGATTTTCTAATAAAAATCAGGAAGAATATTAATAATTAATGCTACGGCAAAAAAGGTTTCGCAATCGCGAAACCTTTTTTGTTTTGTAGTATGCAGATAACGAACAGGGACATCCTTCTACAAGCTAAGGATGACCAGGAATTTGTGTATGCTCAACCTGTTATAGTGTACATGCTGATTATTCCACAAATGCATGAAACAACGGCGGCATTGCCGGAAGATGCATTTTTTACAGGAGTGATCGACGCAAACAGTCGTTTCAATTAACAGGAAAAATGTAATTCCTGTGATCATTTTTTAGAACTAAGGAATAGTTTATAATTTGATAAAAACACTATTTTTTTATTAGCTTTGATTTTATGAGCAAGCGCTACACCCTCCTACTCTCTTTTGTATTGACCTTGTTTGTTGCGCTCTACTTCATGCTCTGTTATTACAGCCGGCTGGCTACGGACGATTATTATTTTATCTGGGATGTTCGCCACCACGGGATCATTACAGGTGTTACATCGCAATACATGGAATGGTGTGGGCGCTTTGCCGCTACCTTTTTAATGGATGTGATCTACAAAATGCTGGATGTAAACCAATCTGCCTATTTTTTATTTCCGCTCATTTCATTCCTTTTATTAATTGCAGGCATTTATAAATTAATGTTGGTGATTGCCGTACGGCTGGATTTGCGTATCAGCCGTTTACATTGCATTTTTTTATCGTTATCTTTTACAGCATTGCTTTATTTCTTAAGCATCGATATTGCCGAAACCTGGTTTTGGTACTGCAGCCTTACTTCCTACCTGTGGAGCGTGATTGCATTTGTGTGGGCGCTTGCCTTTTTATTTTCAAATGGAAACAATGCTGTTGCTATTTTGTGCTCTTCATTTTGTTTTATCTATGTCGGCGGTTCCTCGGAAGTATATTCCATGCTCTACGGAATTTTATTCATGCTTTTTATTCTTCACAGGTATAAACAAAAAAATAATTTAAAAATATTTTTATCAAACAACTTTAACATCCGTTTAATTATTGTTTACAGTGTTTTAGGGATTTCCTTTGTTGTTTTTCTGATCGCTCCAGGTAATTATCTGCGCGATGAGCTGTTTCCTAAACATCAGTTTGTGTATTCATTTTTTATCACTGCAAAATCCATTGTTAAATTTACAGCGCTGTATCTGCCCTTCAGGCTGGTCTATATTGCTGCTTTCGCAATCCCTTTTATTGTGGCCGGACAATCATCATCAAAAACAACAATGCCGGATGTATCATTAAAAGTGTTTGTTAAAAAAGCAACACTCTTACTGATCAGTTTGCTGATTATTTTTTTCTACACTGTTGCTTATGTTATGGTGGAAACAGGCCCGCCACGCATTTGGTTTATTGTTTCGTTTTTACTGGCCGTATACTCTGGCTGCATTTGTTTTTACAGCGGTTATACCGGATTTTTTAAAGATGGAAAAATTGTCATTTTAAAATACGGAGGATTGTTTTTAGGATGCGGGATTATGATCTTTCACATCGTTAACCAGTATCCGGTTGCAAGCGCCTATACAAAAGCGCATGATGAGCGCATTGCAGGTTTAATTAATCTCAATAAGGAAATAAAACACGACACCACAATTGTTTTACAACCATTACCACAAAGCGGGATGCTTTATTCATCGGAGATACAGCCTGATACCAATCATTTTACCAATAAGGAATTACGGCTGGGATATGAACTGAAATTTCATGTGATCACTAATAAGCCAACAACCGTTAGATAGAAAAACAGACCAGTGACGAATTATTTTAAAATTAAAATTTGCATAAAAGAAAAAAATAATCTACGTTAGCCAAATAAAATTAATAGTACGGGTATCTATTCTCTCTTTATACTTGTCCTGTTTCTTCTGAAACAGCTGATTTAACAAGTGTTTATTCTCTCTTAACACTTTTAACTATTCTTTTAAAAAAAATAATTTTGCTGCAGGTGCCAGCTCTCTCCTTACCTGTTTTACTTTTTTAAACAATTATTGTCGCGGGTATACCACCTACTCCTTTACCCGTTTTATTTTTTTTCTTTATTGGTTTTTGTTTGGGTTATACTCTCTCCGTGTATGATCGTGCTCATATTATGCTCTCTCCGTGCATGTATTATTTTTTGATCGTTATTTATTCAGTATCAATTAAAATAATTAAAGCGGGTGCCGAAAAGCTTCCAACAGAGTAGGCAAAAAACTAAAAACTACATGTTATGAAAAAAAAACTAACCTTATCGCTACGGCGCGTGTATACGGCCGCAGACACTGTTAAGAAAAAAGCAATGCTTTTATTCTTTACATTTTTTGCTGTGTTTTTTACAAATTTAAATGCCCAGGAAAAAGCGCAGCCCGGCGGAGGTGGCGGAACCGACCAGTGCGATGCCACCTGTCTGGGAAATGTGCTCAACATTAGTACTGGTTACAATCAAACAACAAACACATACAATACACCACTTGCGTATGAAAGTAACTGGACATTAGTAGGAACTCCTATTGTTTCACCGGTTACATTACCTGCACCCTGTTACGATATTGTTCCTTACCCGGTATGGAACAGTTGCCCGAATGCAGATTGGGTATCACCATTTCAAAACAGCGCGTACATCATCAACAACTGGCCGACAACTGCCGGTGCATGGGAATTTCAAAAATGTTTTTGTGTATGCAAAGCAACAACTGTTACCATCAGCTTCGACATGCTGGTAGACGACGGAGCAGAAGTTCTTTTAGACGGAACACCTATTGCTTCTGCTTTTTCGGGTTATCAATTCTGGTGGGCCAACAGGCTTACCTTTAGCCAATCATTCAGCGTAGCAGCCGGACAACATTGTTTAAGCGTAAAGCTTTACAATAGCGGTAATGTTGCAATGGGCTTTGCACTTGAAGGAACAGTATCAGGTGCCGATCTGCTTACATCTTCCTGCTGTAATCCTTACGCCAGCATTTGCGGTACAAAGCTACAGGATGTTAACTGCGATGGAACTGTTGATCCTACAGTTGATCCGGGCTTACCAGGCTGGACCATCAATTTATATGACAACCTGGGCCACCTGATCGGTACTGCGGTAACAGATGCAGTCGGAGATTATTGTTTTACAGGGCTCCATCCGGGCACGTACACCGTAAGCGAAGTAGCACAGGCCGGTTGGGTACAAACGTATCCCGGAGGTGCAGGCACATATACGATTACTGTAAATGCTGGTGAAGTAGGCCATGCTGTTTTTGGAAACTGCAGCAACCCTCAACCTCCTGATTGTAGTTTCAGGCTTGATTTTGACGGCAGCGTTATCAATTGCGGCATCAATATGCTGGCAGGCGTTTCCGGAATTCCTCCGGGCTACCAGGTTATTTCCTATGCATGGACGTATGGCGACGGTACAGGTGGTAACACACAATACGGCATCCATTATTACAACGCACCGGGAACATATACCGTATGTTTAACCGTAACCATTTTCAACGGTGAGCAATGCTGTACGAAAACCGTTTGCAAAGACATTAAAATTGAGAAAGCCTGTGACCAGGGATGTCATTTTGAAGCAACTGAAAACATTACCTTCAACCCAGATAATTGCGTGTACACATTTAATGCATATGTTACGTATGCAGGTTCACCAATCACCGGCTGGTTATGGGATTACGGCGATGGCACAACAGGTTTGGGTTCAACCACAACCCATCAGTATTCACATCCTGGCGTTTACACGGTATGCTTAACATTATTCTCGCAACAAGGCGACCAATGCTGCTTTACCAAATTCTGCAGGGAAATAAATGTAGAGGATTGCAGGGCTAAAAATCTGAAAAGCCATGTAGATGCAAGTCCTACGAAAGTAGTAGACCAGGCAAATCCAAACATGATTGTACTGAATCAGAATGCACCAAATCCGTTTGCTGAAAATACAGTAATCAATTATGATATTCCTGCATCATTCAGTAAAGCAATGATCAGCATTGTAGACCTGAATGGCATTGTTGTTAAAACATTTAACATCACTGAAAAAGGGAAAGGACAATTAACTGTTTTTGGAAACAACCTTACCAACGGGATGTACATGTACAGCCTGATCGTTGATGGTAAAGTGATTGCTTCGAAAAGAATGGTTAAGAATTAAGTAAGTTAAATTGTAATTGGATTGCAGGAACAGCCTCTTCGGAGGCTGTTCCTGTTTTATGGAAGGTTGTGAATTGCTGAAAAATTTTAAATAGTATGCTAAAAAAGGTATTTTTACAGGAATGCAAAAAATAACACTCATTATTATACTCTGTTTTTCGCTCCTGAATTCCGGATGCAAAAAAAAGTCGTACGACTGGAATGTACACTATAAACTAACAGTTACACCCAATTCCAACCCTGTATCTTATGCTACGGATATTTCCTACACAATAAAAGACGGTGTGACAAAAACAGAAACAATTAACGCGCTGCAATGGGAGTATTCCTTCCAGGGAAAAGAAGACGATTATGCCGCTATTTCTGCTGTAAACGTATCCAATGCGGCTTCGGTAAAAATTGAGATCATCCTAAATAACAACCCGATCAGCACTACACAATCCTGCAATACAGGGAGCTGCCAGGTTTCAATCTCAAAGCAGCTTCAATAAGGATTTTGAAAAAATGTGGTGCAATGCCACAATTTGTGATCAATTTTTTCCTCCAAGGCAACATTTCTGTTATTTTTACAGGGATTTTACAAAAGTTTCCAAAACTAAATTTATGAGCAAAAAAATATTAGCGAACGACGGCATCGATGCACAGGGAAAAGCCCTGCTGGAAAAAGCCGGATTTACAGTGATTACCGAAAAAGTAGCACAGGAAAATTTAGCACAAGCCATCAATGAGCACAAATACACCGGGTTAACCGTGCGCAGTGCAACCAAAGTTCGTAAAGAGGTTATAGATGCCTCCCCGGGCTTAAAACTGATTGGCCGTGGCGGCGTAGGGATGGATAATATTGATGTGGAGTATGCCCGCAGCAAAGGCATTGATGTGGTAAACACGCCAGCAGCATCCTCGCATTCGGTTGCTGAATTAGTATTCGCACATTTGTTTACATCTGTTCGTTTTTTAGACGATAGCAACCGTCAAATGCCTGTAAACGGCGATACACAATTTGAAACACTTAAAAAGAAATATGCAAAAGGGATTGAATTAAAAGGCAAGACGATTGGTATCATCGGCTTTGGCCGCATTGGACAGGCCGTTGCAAAAATTGCGCTGGGCTGCGGAATGAAGGTAGTGGCACATGATCCGTTCCTGAAAGAAGCGTTGCTGGATCTGGACATCCAGGGTGCAAAAGAAAAAGTAAGAATTGCAATTTCTACCATTTCCATGGAAGACCTGTTAGCGCAAAGCGACATGATCACAGTACACGTTCCGGGTGGAAAATCAATTACTAAAAATGAGATCGCGAAAATGAAAAACGGTGTGATCCTCGTAAACATTGCACGCGGTGGTGTAATCGATGAAAATGATTTGATTGAAGGATTGAATTCCGGTAAAATTGCACATGCAGGTTTGGATGTTTTTGAAAACGAACCAACGCCTTCCAAAGCTGTTTTAAGCCATCCGAAAATTTCCCTGACCCCACACATTGGCGCAGCTACGGAAGAAGCGCAGGAACGCATTGGGATTGAGTTGGCAAATTTGATTATAGAAAAATTGGGTTAGTCGTTTACCACGAAGGCCGCTAAGTTTTTGTGGCCCTGCATCTGCCCCGTAATAAAAAATATTTTTAACAATTGATAATTCGATACAGAGCATTACCCATTAAGAAAGAAATCAACCTTAGTGCTTAGTGCCTTCGTAGCAAAAAATGGCAACAATAATTCCGTTCAAAGGCATCCGGCCTGCAAAAGATAAGGTTCACCTGGTAGCATCCCGCTCTGTAGATGGCTATAATACTGCCGAGCTGCACAGCAAGCTTGCCAGCAACCCCTACTCTTTTTTACATGTGATCAGTCCCGATTTCAGCGATGGAAAAAAATCCAAACCGGGATCGGTGGAACGTTTACAAAAAGCGAAAGCGAAATATTTAAAATTTGTTGAAGAAGAAGTATTTATAAGGGACGAACAACCGGCTTATTATATTTACCAGCAATTAAAAGAAGGAAATATTTATACCGGCATCATTGGCTGCAGCAGCATCGACGATTATTTTAACGGTGTTATTAAAATTCACGAACAAACCCTCACCGACCGTGAAGAAAAGTTAATGCATTACCTCGAAGTATGTGATTTTAATGCAGAACCCGTATTGTTCAGTTATCCGAATGATGCTGTAATTGATGACATTACTGCCAAAATAATTGGCAAAGAACCGGTATATGATTTCTCAACCACTGATCGTGTGCGTCATAAATTATGGCTGGTAAATGATAAAAAAACAGTGAGCACCATTCGCAACCGTTTCGAAAACATTCCGGCCATTTATATTGCCGACGGGCATCACCGCTCCGCATCCTCCGGATTATTAGGCAAATCACGCCGGGCAAAAAATCCAAACTATACCGGCAAAGAACCTTACAATTATTATTTGGGAGTTTTTTTTCCGGAAACACAATTGAAGATCTTTGATTTTAACCGTGTAGTGAGGGATTTAAACAACCTTACAGAAAACCAATTTTTAGAAAAATTATCGGAAAAATTTATCGTGGTCAACAAAGGTGAAGAAATATACCAACCGGTAAAAAAACATAATTTCAGCATGTACCTTGATGGAAACTGGTATTCACTGGATGCAAAAAAAGAAATTGTTCACAACGAACAACCAGTTGGAAGCCTTGATGCATCCATACTTACGGAACACATCCTTGCCCCTGTCTTAAATGTACATGACCTGAAAACCGATAAACGCATCGGTTTTGTTTCCGGCATCAAAGGGATGAAAGAGCTGAAACACCAGGTGGACAAATGGAATTTTAAAGTTGCGTTTGGCCTTTATCCTGTAGAAATGGAGCAGCTCAAGCACATTGCTGATACTAATAACATTATGCCACCGAAAACTACCTGGGTGGAGCCGAAAATGAGAAGCGGCCTGGTGATTTACAGCCTGAGCGAATAAAATAAGCCTCCGGAATCTCAATAAATTGTGCTTAAACACCGCCTACACCTTTTTAAGTATATTATGCCCTTATCATACTTTCCAGTAATACGCTTTCATAAAAAGCTGTAATTTTGTTTGAAAGTATAATAAAATGTATAATAAACCAGCCGCCATTTTTTCTCTTTTGGTTATACTGTCCTTTAGTTCACTAAAAGCCAGCAACATGCTTAAACCAGCAGCAACCAATGCTGTAAGCGGTGATACTACCGGCAATCAATCCATTACGTATAAAATTATTAACTGTGTAAACAATACGTTCGGTTATTCTATATACATAAATAATAAGCTTAAAGTCTATCAGCCGAACATTCCTGGCTTACCTGGAAATAATGGTTTTAAAACCAAAGCCGATGCAGATAAAGTAGCCCGGCTTGTTGTCGAAAAAATAAAAAAAGGAGAAACCCCTCCCTCAGTTACTCCCGATGAAATGAAAAAATTAAATGTTATCAAATAATATGAATGCGCATTGAGCGCAGTCTATTTCTAAAAACAAACACTTTAATCCAAAAAAAAATGAAAAAAAACTACTTATTATTAATTCTTGTATTTGCAGGTTTAAGCCTTAGTGCACAGGATACCTGGACTGCAAAAACAGATGTTGCTAATGGCTGGATCCCCCGCGGCCAGGCCGTAGCTTTTTCTATCGGTACAACAGGGTATGTGGGTACAGGCTGTAATGGCTCCGGAGTACCTGTATTTCATAAGTATTACAGCCAATCGGATGTATGGACGCAAATTGCAAGCCTGGATAACAGATATGAAGCAGTTGCCTTTTCAATCGGCAATAAAGGTTATTGTGGAACCGGTGAAGGTGCCGGTGGAAGTGTTATTCTTAAAAGTTTTTATGAATACGATACTACTGCAAACACATGGACGCAAAAAGCAGATTTTGGCGGAACAGCCAGGTATGGCGCTGTAGGTTTTTCAATCGGCTCAAAAGGTTATATCGGTACAGGAGCTGATATGGTAACAGGTAACACAAAAGATTTTTGGGAATACAACCCGGCAACCAATGTATGGACACGAAAAGCTGATTTTGGCGGCAGTGGAAGAAAAGATGCCGTAGGATTTTCTATTGGCAGCAAAGGATATATCGGAACAGGCAACACAGGTAGCGACTTTTGGGAATACAATCCTTCAACAGACACATGGACAGCTAAAGCATCTTATGGTGGAGGAGCCATACAGGAAGCCGTAGGTTTTTCAATTGGTACAAAAGGATTTATTGCTACAGGCTACCCTTCTAATTCCTATTTATATTCATGGGATCAGGCAACAAATGTTTGGACACGAAAAGCGGATGTACCGGGTGCACCTGTTAGAAATGCCATTGGATTTTCTATCGGAAGCAAAGGTTATGTTGGAACAGGAGACGCAGGAAATGGTACCTCTTCTACAAATTATTCAACTTTTTATGAATACGCTTCCGGAATTTTTATTGGTATAAATGAACTGGAAAAACCCACTCAATTTACAATTTCACCTGTTCCTTTTAATTCTCAAACAACAATTAATTTTGAAGAAGAACAGTTGAACATCAACATTAAAATCATTGATGAGTTGGGGAAAGAGGTAAAATCTATTGACTTTAGCGGTAAACAATTAATTTTACAAAGAGAAGATATGAAGCCCGGAATTTATTTTGTACAGATCATATCAGAAAATAAATATGTTACAAATAAAAAAATCGTTATTGAATAGCTTTTTTTATTCTCATTGATTAAGCGTAGCACTCAAACATGCTACGCTTTTTTATTTTTTAAACATTATCAATACAACTATCAGATCCAATGCATGCAATTATTTATATTTATGCGTAATTTTAGAAAGTTTAGAAACCAGGCCTCATGTCCATCAAAGAAAATCTTCTGCATATAAAATCAGGCTTGCCATCCACCGTAACCCTCATTGCTGTCACCAAAACACATCCGCCCGAAAAGCTTATGGAGGTGTACAATGCCGGCCATCATATCTTCGGTGAAAACAAAGTGCAGGAAATGTCCGATAAATACGAGCAATTGCCAAAAGACATTGAATGGCACCTGATCGGGCATTTACAAACCAATAAAGTAAAATACATAGCTTCCTTTGTTGCACTCATCCATTCCGTCGACAGTTTAAAATTGCTCGAGGAAATCAACAAGCAAGCATTGAAAAACAACAGGATCATCAACTGTCTGCTGCAAATATACATTGCCAACGAAGGCACTAAATTTGGCTTGAGCTTTACAGAAGCAGAAGCCCTCCTTCATTCCGAAGCATTCAAAAGTTTGCAAAACATAAAAATTGTGGGATTTATGGGAATGGCTACCAATACCAACGACCAGGGCCAAATTAGTGCCGAATTCAATTCCTTAAAACAATTTTACGATCAGCAATGCGGAAATTCCGCTTCCAACCTCGGACTTTCTGTTTTAAGCATGGGCATGAGTTCCGATTATTTACTGGCTATAAAAGCCGGCAGTAACCTGGTACGAGTGGGAAGCGCCATTTTTGGGGAACGGAATTATCAAAAAATCTGATTTTCAGATATTTTCAGGCATTAAACAGCCGGATTGTGAACATAGTTTCGCTGAATGAACGTTTGGGGTCGATGGTATTTTATAAAAAAACGATCAAAACAATTAAAAATTTGTTTTTTTTAGATAATTGACATAAATTTGCCTTGCTAATTAAAACTAATTTAATCAACACCAATTAAAATGAAAACAGGTACAGTAAAATTTTTTAATGAAACAAAAGGATTCGGTTTTATTAAAGATGACGCAGGTCAGGAAATTTTTGTTCACGCTACAGGCTTGACTGACAAAATTAAGGAAAACGACACCGTTACTTTCGAAGTAGCTGAAGGTAAAAAAGGCTTAAACGCAGTGAACGTAAAAAAAGCTTAATCTGAATATAGATTACTTCAAATTCCTTTAAAAAAAATCCCCTTCCAAACCGGAAGGGGATTTTTTTATTGACCTGTTTTTGACTAATTCGTTTTGGTAGAATCCGCTGCCGCTGCTTTTGGCGCCGGCTTGGCCTGTGGTTTTGCTTTCTTTTTATTTTTCCAGGTGCCGGTGATCGCGTATGTATGTTCTATTTTTCCTTTTCTGCGGATAATGGCTGTACCCGTGATCGTATCGCCATCCACGGTTGCATCCCATGAAAAACGTTCCTGGCTCTCATTTTTTGCTTCCACCGTAAAGTGAATGACCGGTTTGCCCGATGTTGAATCTATTTCATAATCATAATCCGTTGCCTGGAATCCGGCAGTGATCAAAAAAGTTGATTTGAATTTGTTGGTAGCAAGTGTTGCTTCATCGGCTTCGGGCTTAGCTTTTTTCTCTCCTTGTGGAGTAAGCGTCATGGAATATATACGTCCATCGATCGGGCTTTTCTTTTTTGCCTGCGCAAAACCGGCTATCCCTGCAAACAATGCCAGCGCCAGAATCAGAGTTTTTTTCATGTTTTTGGTTTATGAATGTTTAAATTTAATTTTTCTTACAACCAGCCCCCCATATCCGTTTTCACGGTATGCCTCCTGCCCTGGCAATCCTTATGTCCGCGGCATGAACCGAGCAGAATGACTCCTGCCATTAGCACCATAATAAATAAAATGCGCTTTTTCATCTCTTAAAATATTGATCTGTAAAAGAAACTAAAAAATTGCGTCCTTATTGCATTACGAATGTGCAGCGATCTTATCCGACATGTATTGTCCCGATTTTAACTTCCCTACAATTTTAGAGAAACATTCGATCGTATACTCCACATCTTCCAGCGTATGCACTGCAGTTGGAATGATCCGTAAAATGATCATTCCTTTTGGCACCACAGGATATACTACCATAGAGCAGAAAATGTTATAATTTTCGCGTAGGTCAAGGATCAGGTTGGTTGCTTCCGGAATAGAACCGTTCATATATACAGGAGTAACGCAGGAATTGGTTTCCCCGATCTCGAAACCGGCTTTTCTCAACCCATTTTGCAATGCATGAGTGATCTCCCACAATTTTTCTTTTAACTGCGGTTGTGTACGGATCAGCTCCAGGCGTTTTAAGGCGCCTACCACTAATGGCATTGGCAAAGCTTTCGCGAAGATCTGCGAACGCATGTTGTAACGCAAATATTCAACAATGTGCTCGTCGCTGGAAATAAAACCACCGATCAGCGCAAATGATTTTGCGAATGTTCCGAAATAAATATCGATCCCGTCCTGGCAACCCTGCTCCTCACCTGTACCGGCGCCGGTTTTACCCAGCGTGCCCAATCCATGTGCATCATCCACAAATAAACGGAAGCTGAATTTTTTCTTCATTTCCACAATCTCTTTCAGTTTCCCCTGGTCGCCGCGCATCCCGAAAACACCTTCTGTAATTACCAATATAGAACCGTTTTGTGTCTCCGCTAATTTGGTTGCACGCACCATTTGTTTTTCAAAATCTGCCATGTCGTTGTGTTTGAATACATAGCGTTTTCCCATATGCAAACGCACACCATCAAGGATACAGGCATGTGATTCGGCATCGTACACAATCACATCGTGGCGGTCCACCAAACAATCGATCGCCGAAAGCATCGCCTGGTAACCAAAATTACAAAGGATAGTATCCTGTTTTTGTACCAAAGCAGATAAACCCGCTTCCAGCTTTTCGTGATTGTTGGAATTGCCACTCATCATGCGCGCGCCCATTGGCATTGCAAATCCGAATTCGGCAGCCGCTTCCGCATCTGCTTTTCTAACTTCCGGATGATTTGCCAGGCCTAAATAATTATTCAGGCTCCAGTTCAGGCGCTCTTTTCCCCTGAAAATCATCCTGGGAGAAATATCCCCTTCCAGTTTTGGGAATGTAAAATAACCGTGTGATTCTTTCGCATGCATCCCGATCGGGCCACGATTTGCTTTTATTTTTTCAAATAAATCTTTCATATATACTTTTATTGTGTTTTTGAGGTTATAAGCAATGTCAATTTCACATTTGCATCAATAATTGCCTTTTTTCAAGTTTAGAGATGCGAAATTAATGCTTTATCAGAGATATTCAAAGCCTTTTTAATTAACAGGAGGTTCCTGAAAAAGTTAAAAAAACTAAACGCCGGATTATATGCGGAAAAATCACTATATTTGCGCCTCATTTATGATAAAAAAACAGCTTTTTATATCCTTTTTGGTCGTTTTGCTGATCACAGCAGTTTCCTGCAACAGCAACCGTAAAATCTACTACTCCGACGGAGGAGTAGCAAAAATCAATAACGACAGCACCGGAAAAGTGCACCACAGGCTTGGCAAAAAAGGTAATGAGCGCAAAGAAAGAGGGCTTGGATTATCCTTTGGAAAATACAGTAAGCTGACTAAAAATGGAACGCTTGACCAGAAATACGAAGCCGCCATTAAATATTTTGATGCCGAAGATTATACCAAAGCGCTTGGTTTGTTTGAAGAATTAATGGCCGTTTACCGTGGTACTGCAAGAGGTGAGGAAGTACATTATTATTACGCTTATTGCAATTATAATCTCGAAGATTATCTTGTTGCCGGCTACCAGTTTCGCAATTATGTAAAAGTATTTCCTTCCGGAAAACATGCCGAAGAATGTGCATACATGAATGCGTATTGCTTTTACCTTAATTCACCGGAATACAGCCTGGACCAGATCGATACAAAGCTTGCGATTAAAGAATTCCAGAGCTTTGTAACCCGTTATCCGAAAAGTGAGCGTATCCCTAAATGCAATGAGCTGATCGATCAGCTGAGAGGTAAGCTGGAGCGTAAATCATACGAAAATGCCATGTTGTATTACAACATGACCGATTACAAAGCGGCAATTACGGCTTTTGGCAATCATATCAAGGATTTTCCAGGTACAGACCATGCCGAGCAATTGAGCTACCTGACCATCAGGGCCTGGTATTCACTGGCATTGAACAGTATTGAAGGAAAAAAACCGGAACGTTTTAAGGCTGCAATGGATTCTTATACTAAATTTGTAGAAAGTTATCCGAAAAGCGCTTATTTAAAAGACGCTGAATTTGTGTACAACAGCGCACAAAAAGCATTAGAAAAATATAGTAAAACAACATCATAAACAACATACAATAATGGACTACAAAAAAACAAATGCCGACTTAACAACGACTACACGTGATTTACGCGATTTAGACAGTAAAACCGGGAATCTGTACGAAAGTATTGCAATCGTTTCTAAACGTGCTAACCAGATCAGTGCTGAAATGAAAGAAGAGTTGACCAATAAATTAGCGGAATTTGCTTCTCACACAGATAACCTGGAAGAGATTTTTGAAAACCGCGAGCAAATTGAGATCTCTAAATATTACGAACGTTTGCCAAAACCTTCTTTGATTGCGATCAACGAATTTTTGGAAAACAAAATTTACTATCGTAATCCACAAGCACCAACGGATCCACAAAAATAATCCAATATTTTTTCATAAATTGGCAGTTCAATTAGCTTTGCTTTCCGCAAAAATAAATTGTTAACTGCCAATTTTTTTTACACAAAAAACGATGTTGAAGAACAAAAATATAATTGTAGGCGTTTCCGGCAGCATTGCTGCTTACAAATCTGCCGTTCTGATCCGTTTACTGGTAAAAGCCGGCGCCAGTGTAAAAGTGATAATGACAAGCGCTGCTACTGAATTTATTACTCCCCTTACACTATCCACCCTTTCCAAAAATCCGGTGGTTATTGATTTTACTAAAAACAAAGAAGGTGAATGGAATAACCACGTAGAACTAGGCCTATGGGCCGATGCCATGGTAATTGCCCCTGCAAGCGCCAATACGTTGGCAAAAATGGCAAACGGGCTTTGCGATAACCTCCTGCTGGCCGTTTATTTGTCGGCGCGCTGCAATGTATACGTTGCGCCTGCCATGGATGTGGATATGTACAAACACAAGGCAACTATCGGCAATTTAAAACGTCTGCAATCATATGGGAACATCGTGATCCAACCAGGTAATGGCGAGTTGGCCAGCGGATTATATGGAGAAGGCCGCATGGCAGAACCGGAAGAGATCTGTTTGTTTTTAGAAAATGCGTTCTCTGAAAATTTACTTTTAAAAGGAAAAAAAATACTGGTAACTGCCGGCCCAACTTATGAAGCAATTGACCCGGTGCGTTTCATCGGCAATCACTCCAGCGGTAAAATGGGATTTGCCATTGCGGAAGAGCTGGCGGCACAAGGTGCAAGCGTAACGCTGGTATGTGGCCCCAACAGCCTGCATACGGATAATAAAAACGTTACACGGATCGATATCACATCGGCGGAAGAATTGTACAATGCTTCAGTAAAAGCTTTTAAAACGGCTGATATTGCTATCCTTTCGGCAGCCGTAGCTGATTTTAAACCATCAGCAACAGCTAAACAAAAAATAAAGAAAACGGATCAGTCGCTGCGCCTTGAACTTGTGCCGACAAAAGATACGCTGGCGGAATTAGGAAAAATAAAAAAGAAACAATTTTTGGTAGGCTTTGCACTGGAAACCAACAACGAGCTGGAGAATGCAAAAACAAAGATCAAACGAAAAAATTTAGACCTGATCGTTCTTAACTCGATGAACGATAAAGGCGCCGGTTTTAAAAGCGATACGAATAAGATCACCATCATTGACAAACACAATAAAACCACTACATTTGAGTTAAAGAGCAAACAGGAAGTGGCAAAAGATATTGTGAAGGAAATTGTGAAACACACATTGAAAATTAAAAACTAAAAACAGTGCGGAAATTTATATTCATAGCTTTATTTTTTTCAGTTGTAAGGATCAGTGCGCAGGAATTAAACTGCCAGGTACAGGTGCTTTCGCAGCAGATCGCGGGTAGCGACAAACATATTTATGAAGTGCTGCAAACGGCAATCAACGAATTTATGAACAACCGTAAATGGACCAATGATGCCTTCCGCCTGGAAGAGCGCATCGATTGCAGCATCCTGATCAACCTGACTTCGCGTGATGCGGATGCTTTTACAGGCACGATCCAGATCCAGTCGCGCCGCCCGGTTTTTAAAGCATCTTATACTTCCGTTCTTTTGAATTACAACGATCCGGATTTTACATTCAAATACCTGGAAAATCAACCGCTGGATTACAATGATAATTCATACACTTCTAACCTCACTTCTGTACTGGCGTATTATGCAAATATTATTTTAGGATTGGATTACGATACGTACGCATTAAATGGCGGAACACCTTATCTGCAAAAAGCACTATCGATTGTAAATACGGCACAGGATGCAGCGGACAAAGGCTGGAGGGCATTTGAAAGCAACAAAAACCGTTACTGGCTGATCAATAACATGATGGATGCTTCGTTTGTGCCCCTGCGTGAGTGCATGTACAATTATCACCGCAAAGGGCTGGATATAATGGTGGAAAACAAAGATGCAGGCCGTGCTGTGATTGCTGAAAGCATTGAAACGTTGCGAAAAGTACACGATGCAAAACCATTGTCGTTTAACATGCAGGTGTTTTTTAATGCGAAAGCCGATGAAGTGATCAATATTTTTTCGGGCGCTTTTACGGATGAAAAAGCGAAGGTCGTCAATACGCTGAACCTGATAGATCCTACCAATAGTAATAAGTATCAGAAGATATTGGCGACGAATTAACATTTGCAATATTGTTTTTCTCCTTCTACTTTTTGGCGGCCAAAAAGTAGCAAAAAGCCTTTTAATCTTGTAATGTAATTTCTTCTTCCGCTATCGCTCAGAAGAACCGCGGCTACTAATCGCCAATTCATTTTCAGCATTGATTATATATATTCGAAAACACATTTTTGTTTCTGTATCATTCGTCCGGGCCATTATTCCCGCTATTACTGCACAAGATAAAAAGTATCTACCCGGGTGAGTATCGTTCTTAATTATGGTTGTACTTAACCCATCTGCGCATCAGTAATCTGCACATTAGTAATCAATTGTAGACAGTACGTCCATCTGCACATTAATAATCTGCACATCAGTAATCATTTTTGTTGATTTCTTTTCCTTTCTTCTGTTCCAAACAGCGGCTAAAAATTTTAATTTAGCGATCAGTACACACCTCTTTTAAAACGGTGTTGTGCTTATAATTATGCTCAAACATTTATCTGTACAAAATTACGCGCTGATCGATAAGCTGGAAGTTGATCTTTCGGAGGGACTGACCATTATTACCGGGGAAACCGGCGCAGGGAAATCAATTTTGCTGGGTGCCCTCGGGCTGATTGCCGGTTCGCGTGCAGACACGCAGGCATTGCAGGACAAAACAAAAAAATGCATCATCGAAGCGGCATTCAACATTAAAGAATATGCACTGAAATCCTTTTTTAAAGAAAATGAACTGGATTACGAATCCGTTACCACGATCCGCAGGGAGATCAACCCGGAAGGCAAATCACGCGCTTTTATCAACGATACCCCTGTTACACTCAATCAATTAAAAGAGTTGGGTGAACGGCTGATCGATATTCATTCGCAGCACCAGACATTATCACTGAACGGAACCGATTTTCAACTTTCGGTGGTGGATGCATTTGCAAAAAATGAAAAAGTGCTGGAAGAATACCAGTCGGATTACACCGCTTACAAAACGCTGGAAAAAGAATTAAACAGCCTGATCGGGCGGGAAGCACAAGCGCGGAAAGAACTGGATTATTTTCAGTTCCAGTTCAATGAGCTGGAAGATGCGCAATTAAAGACAGGCGAACAAACCGGCATGGAGCAGGAACTGGAAACGCTGAACAATGCGGAAGATATTAAATCCAACCTATCGAAAGCAGCATTCGGATTAAACGGTGGCGAACAAAATCTGCTTTCATCCCTGAATGAGATCCGAACGATGCTGAATGCGATGGCCAAATTCAAGCCGGAGATTGCTGAGCTGAGCGGACGGATCAACAGTACGTACATCGAGATCAAAGACATTACCAACGAGCTGGAAACGCTGGAGCAGGATATTGTGTATGATCCGAAACAGATTGAGATCCTGAATGATAAGTTGGATGCAATTTATCGTTTACAACAAAAACACCAGGTAAAAACGATTGAAGAATTACTGGCGATCAAAGACGACCTAAGCAATAAGCTGCTTGATTTCAGCTCGCTGGAAGCTGCCATTGAAAAAGCAAAAGCAGGGATTGAAAAATTAAACAAGATACTTTCTGCGAAAGCAAAAACCATTTCGGAAAACCGTAAAAAAGTGATCCCGAAAATTGAAAAAGAAATTGCTTCCCTCCTCGCCTCTTTATCCATGCCTAATGCACAGCTTCAGGTAAGCCAAAGCACATTGGAAACATTTACATGGAGCGGGATCGATAAAATAAATTTCCTGTTTTCGGCCAACAAAGGCAGTGATTTTAAAGAACTGAACAAAGTAGCTTCGGGTGGTGAGCTTTCGCGTTTGATGCTGAGCATTAAATCGTTAATTGCGCAACTTACTGCTTTGCCAACGATTATTTTTGATGAGATCGACACCGGAGTTTCGGGTGATGTAGCAGATAAAGTGGGCATCATCATGAACCAGATGGCGCACAAAATGCAGGTGATCACGATCACGCATTTACCGCAGATCGCGAGTAAAGGCGAATCGCATTTATTTGTTTACAAAGAAGATAAAAACAATAAAACATACAGCAATATTAAAAAACTGGGCGCTGATGAACGCGTGCAGGAAATTGCAAAAATGCTGAGCACGGGAACACCAACGGCGGCGGCAATCAGCAATGCAAAAGAGTTACTTAAGAATTAAACTTATTGTTATATTTGTAGCTGCATGAACATTGATCCCGGCGCTGAATTACCGGATCATTAAAATAAAAAATCGAACATAAATCTCTAATTTCAAACGATATGTATAACTTATTAAAAGGAAAACGCGGAATTATTACAGGCGCACTGGATGAGAATTCAATTGCATGGAAAGTAGCTGAAAAAGCACACGAAGAAGGCGCTACTTTTGTTTTAACAAACGCACCTATTGCAATGCGCATGGGCGAAATTAAAAAATTAGCAGAGAAAACAAATTCGCAGATCATCCCGGCGGATGCCACCAGCGTGGAAGAGCTGACCACATTATTTACACAATCGCAGGAAGTGCTGGGCGGCAAAATTGATTTTGTGCTGCACTCCATCGGCATGAGCGTGAACATCCGTAAAAACATACCTTATACCGAATCCAACTACGATTATTTCATGAAAGGAATTGATGTATCGGCTATGTCGTTTCACAAAATGCTGGCGGTAGCAAAAAAAATGGACGCGATCAGCGAATGGGGCAGCGTGGTTGCGCTTACATACATGGCAGCACAGCGCACGTACCCGTTTTACACGGACATGGCAGACATTAAAGCAATGCTGGAATCGATTGCACGCAGCTTTGGATATCATTACGGTTTGGAGAAAAAAGTACGGATCAACACCGTTTCCCAATCACCTACAAAAACAACTGCAGGAACCGGAATCAAAGGCTTTGGCGATTTTTATGATTATGCAAATGCGATTGCTCCATTGGGAAATGCAACAGCTGAGGATTGCGCAAACTACTGTATTACGTTATTCTCCGATTTAACCCGTATGGTTACGATGCAGAATTTATTCCATGATGGCGGATATTCCACTACCGGCGTAAGCATGGATGTGATGACAAAACTGGGAATTCAATCATAAATATTTCGATAATAGAGAAGCCACAGATTCACAGATTTTTTCTGGAATTTGTGGCTTTTTTGTTTGATGAATTTTATTTTTTCTTTTTTGTATCTAAATAGTAAAAATGCAGTTATCAGAGCAATGAAGAAACTCTTATTTATTTTAATGGTTTTGTTTTACTTGCCAGATTTAAGTTTCGGGCAAACAAATTTTACATTCTCCGGTATCGTTAATGATTGCAAAACCCATGAAGGTATACCCAACGTTACAGTGAAAATAGTTGGTAGCGATGGTTCTCAAATTTCAATGCTCACTGATTCAACGGGCCATTATTATTTTTCAAATTGTTTTAAACCACGAATGTCCTATGTTGCAATGACCGATATAAGCACGATCAGCGGTCCGCACAAAGGAATTATCTACGGTTACAGCACCTGGGCATGGTACGACGATTACGGATATTTAAAAAGCAGCGAAAAGCATGCTTTTTCTTTTTCGGATAGCATAAAAAAACAACAGAATGATTTTTGCCTGGTGCAAACGTATTCATGCATGATGTCGTTTTTTCCGGATTTCAAATTCAAAAAGAACAGCACGGATTTTTTTCTTGCGCAGGAATGGTTATACACTAACAATAATGATACGGCGCTGGATTGTCTCACAGCATTACTAATGGCAAAAAAATATTGGATCATTCAAATTTCCGGGCATGCGGCATCGGATGAAAAAGACAAAGACCAGCTGGCAATGGCCAGGGCTAAAAGAATAGCGGATATGCTGATCAGCAGGGGGATTGATCCGAAACGACTGCACTGCTTTTCTTATTCGGATAAAGCCCCGTGCGAGTATAAAGATGACAGAGGCAATGTAATTAAAACGGCTGCTAAAAACAGTGAGGAGAATCGGAGAATTTCTTTGAGTGTGATCAGTAAGGATTATGTTCCCGCCAATAAATAGAAAGCAAAACATGAAGAAGAAAAACTCCCTACTCTTATTGCTTTTTATGTTTTTTTCGGCCAGCGTTTTCCCGCAAATAACTAAATTTTCCATTTACGGAACCGTTACCGATTGTAAAACACACGAACCGATTGCTGGTGCGCAAATAAAATTAGTGTGCGGCACAGGATCTGTGATCTGCAGATTGAGTGATAAAAAAGGAAGATACAGGATCGATTCCGCATTTTCCCTCCCAACGGTTGCCTGTATTTTGTCCTGCAAAGGAGGTTATCCATATGGGTTTGTAAGCAATTCAGGAAACAGAAAAATAATGATTTCCGACACTTCAAAAACAAACAAAATAAAAGAGAATTTTTGCCTCACAGATGCATATATAGAAATAATAAAATTTCCGGAGATCTTTTTTAAAAAGGATTCTGCTGTTCCGCTTTCAATGGAAGATCAAAAAAGCATACAGAAAATGGCGGAAATAATGATGGACAATCCGACATTTGTGATCAGCATCAATTCATATTCTAAAAAAAATAAGGACACTACTTTATCAGTTAAGCAAATGAAGTATGTAAAAGATCAATTGATTGCACTTGAAATTGAACCTAAACGGCTGGTCTGCTCTATCCGTGATGCTTCTGTAGCTCTACCGAAAAAAGACAGGAAAACAAAATACATTTCATTTTCAATAGTTCGCAAAGATTACATTCCAAAATACGCTGATGAAATAACAGGAAATGTATATGACTGCAAAACGAAAAATCCGGTTAAAGATGTAACAATAAAAATAATCGGGAGCAATGGCAGCGCTGCTGAAACAACAAGCGATTTATTGGGAAATTATTCCTTAAAAAGTGATTTTATCAGGGGTATGACTTATATTATTAAAACTGTAGTAGCTGATTCCATAGGCAGAAGCAAAGGAGTTAAATATGGAAATTGTCCTTCCGTTTATTATGAAAAAAATGGGTATTTAAATAGCAGCGAGCATAAAAAATTTACTTATCCGGATACGCTTAAAAACAAGACCTATAATGTTTGTTTGACCCCAATGATCGTTGATTATAGTGTCCCTGAATTTTATTTTAAGAAAAACAGCACGGAAATTAATATTGCTAACTGGGGAGATGAGGAAAACACAGATACAACCTGCATTGACTGTTTTGTAAGCCTGTTAATGGCAAACAAGCATTGGACAATTGAAATTTCGGGCCATGCTTCCGCAGATGAGAACAATAAAAAAGCATTAGCCGAAGCAAGAGCAAAAAAGATTTTTGATTTGCTTGTTAGCAAAGGTATTGATCCAAAACGTTTGTTTTACAAATCGTATTCGGACACACGCCCTTTCGAATTCCGGGATGAAAGCACGCAAAAAATAATTAAAAAAGATCCAAAAATCATTAATGAGAAAAGCAGGCGTATAACAATAAGCCGTCTGTCCATGGACTTTGGCCTTCCCACTTACCAGGCTCCTGCGAATGGAACAAAAATTAAATCAAACGATGATGATGAATAAAAGACATTCTTTTCTGTTTCTTGCAGTAACATTTTTAATTTCAGTAGCTTCTGCACAAACCGGCAAATTTTCCATTTCCGGAACAATTATCGATTGCATGATGAAGTATCCGGTAAAAGATGTGTCCATAAAACTGACCGGAAGCGACGGCAGCTCCGTGGAAGTTAAATCGGATTCATTGGGGAATTATTTTTTCATAAACTGTTTTAAAAAAAATACGGAATACACTTTACAAATGCCTGATGTTACTAAGCTTGGACGCAGTAAAGAAATCAAATACGGGACCTGTCCTTATCCGTATTATGAAGATCCCGGGCACAGCGCTGATTATACCCGTTACAAATTTACCTGTTCTGATACGTTGAAAAAAAGGACGTATGATTTTTGTGCGCCTCATATTTTTGTGGATTATTTTTTCCCTACTTTTTTCTTTAAGAAAAACAGCTCCGAGCCCGGCACAGCCGAAATGGGTGTAATAGCGCACTCAGATACATGCTTGGATTGTTTAGTAGGTTTATTAATAGCCAATAAAAGCTGGCGTATGGAAGTTGCCGGTTTTGCAGCAGCAGATGAAGCCAATAAAAATGTATTAGAGGCAGCCAGGGCAAAGAAGCTGTTCGATCTCCTGGTAAGCAAAGGAATTGATCCGAAAAGATTAACATGTAAATCGTATTCGGATAAACAGCCTTATATATTCAAAGATGAGAACGGTAAAATTATAAAGAAAGACCAGGCAACCATAAATATCAAAAGCAGGCGGGCAAGTGTAATGATCCTCTCAAAAGATTTTAATCTGCCGATTGCTCCCACAATGAAAACAAAATCAAACGATGATGATGGCGAAAATTAATACAAATGTATCTGACCAAACATATCTAACATCCTAGCACCAACATTTTCTCTGCAGCTTTGTACCTTCGTCGTAAAAAAGCGCAATAAAAAAGGAACCCAACCGGATTCCTTCTCTTTTATATTTTAAACTTCCTAAGCTCTTCCCACATATTTCAAATGCACCACGTGTGAACGTACAGCGCTCAATACCGTTGGAAACTCCAGGTAAGGGATCTCGAACTGTGCACAGGTTTCACGTACCAATTCGCTGATCTTCGGATAGTGAATGTGGCTGATGCGTGGAAATAAATGATGTTCTACCTGGAAATTCAAACCACCTGTGAACCAGGAAACGATTTTGCTTTTTGTAGCAAAGTTGGCGGTGGTTTGGATCTGGTGTACTGCCCATTCTGATTCTACTTTGTGGTTGGTAGAAGTTGGCGTTTCAAATGAAGCATCTTCTACAATGTGTGCTAACTGGAATACAATAGCGATGATAAAACCCGTTACAAAAGCAATGATCAGGTAACCGATAATGGTATCCAGTACCCCTACTGTAAATAACGGTAATACGATGAATGCTGCAATGTACAATAGTTTTCCTACCCAAAAGATCACATGCTCTTTCACATCCATTTTACGGAAAGGAAGATCGCCGATCTTACCGGTAAAGTATTTTTTAAAATCCTGAACGAAGATCCACAGCAAGTATGTAACGCCGTAAAGGATTGCCCAATAAACGTGCTGAAAACGGTGATACCAGTATTTTTTCTGGTCGGTGTGCACGCGGATCCATGGCTTAATATCGATATCATCATCCATCCCTTCAATATTGGTAAATGAGTGGTGATTCACATTGTGCTTGTATTTCCATAAATAAACGCTTCCGCCCATTGCATTCAGCGAATAACCCATTAATTCGTTCACCCATGTTTTGGTGGAAAAGCTTCCGTGTGCGCCATCATGCATTACGTTAAAACCGATCCCGGCCAGGTTTACGCCCATTAAGCAGCACAAAAGGATAGAGATCCATACGGATGGCGTAAAAAACACTAAAATGGTATATAGGGTGATCGCAGAAAGGGAAAGGAAAATAGTTTTTAAATAGAGTTTATAATTCCCGGTTTCTTTGATATTGTTTGATTTGAAATAAGTGTCTACTTTTTCTTTAAGCGCATTAAAAAAAACACTGTTCTTGTTGTTAAAGCTGACTTTTTGCATTTAGAATGATTATTGATAATAGACGAAGGTAAGCATAAAACCGTGTAAAAATATGTTAATTTATACAAAGGGGCTGTTCAAAACTATTTAACCTTTGCTTTCAACGACCAAGTGAAAATAAACTCGGAAACCACCTCTCCTTTTTCATCTTTTCCAGTGGATGTGAGGTCCATCATTACCCCGTCGTTACTCTGTTTTGCCTGTTCGATCATGTTAGCGATGTGAATTCCGTCATTACATGTAAATGTAATTTTTCCCACTGCTTTTTTATGAAAAACCGAGGAATTTTTGATGACCAGCATGGATACCGGCGGTTTTGAATCGTATACGCCGTTCATTACCAACAAACCGGTGCTAAGCTCTGCTGCCATTGCCTGGCAGGCAAAATACATGGAACGAAATGGATTTTGCGTCAGCCATTTGTATTTGATCCTTACAATCGAACGCTCAGCCGAAAGCTCCTTTACGCGGATGCCTGCAATGTAAACCATAGGCAGTTTTTTGAGCATGAACAGGCGGAAAAGGAAGCCGTTGCTGACAAGTTTTTGAAATTTAGTAGGTTTCATTTTTATCTTTATATCTGACCACAAAGGTCTGTTTAACACGCTCCGACATCAGGAAATAAGGGATCAGGATGCTACAGTATAGCATACCGGTTCCCATCGATAGTTTGGATATAAATCCAATAGATTTATTGAGCATGGTGCTTGTAAATAATATATCCAGCAGCGTAAGCAATAAGCTCAGGATTAAAAATACAATATAAAAACGTGGCAGGCTGCTTCTGTACGATAAAAACAGAACCAGTAAAAAGATAGAGAACAATAGCATTGTAGCATTTGCAATAACCTCAAAATTCATGACAAATATCCAGTATTCATTTTTGGCAGCCATCCTGGATGCTTTTTCAGAATCAAAATAACCGGCAGTAAGTAATTGAACGACGTAAATAAACGGGCGATAAACCAACAGGATCAGTACCACGATAAGCCAGCCGCCAAACGCCGCTGGGATTGCCGGGCCACCATTTTCATACAGCTGTACGCCTGCATTTAAAAAATACAGGCGGTAAAAAACGTAACCCGCTACACAAAAATAAAATAACAAAAATGAGATGAGCGACCAGTTGGTATTGGAACGTACGCCTGTACCGGCAACAGAAGCTTCAACATTGCCCGTGTCATACGTAAGGTTATAAGAAACATGATCGTAGATATTGTCCACCGTTTTCAAAAAATCATCCACTTCTTCCACAGGAATAAAATCTTTTTTGGTCTGATAATCATATTCCAGGTAAACCGTATGCCCGATAAAGCTATAGTTGTAATTATAATCAAAAGCGCTGGTAGAAAGTGTGCCTCTTTCCTGGTTTACGTTCCAGTCTTCCGGCAATTTTATTTGAATGCTTTGATGCACGTTAACCGGATGATGAATAGCAATGGGCATTTTCCGGATCCTGATCTTAGGTGTATGAATGTATGATTCCATCAGCAGGGCTTCAAAACTTGCTTTTATTTTAGTCGTGGAGCGCGTAGAATCGTGCACCCACAAGCCATCGATCGTGTAATATTCGGTAACGGTATATTTATTCAAATTGGGATCATCTTCTGTTTTCAGCGAATCGCGCAGGCGGATCTTCGGGTAAAGCTTTGCATAAAAATTTTTGTAGTCTTCCTCCAGCTCTTTTATACTGTTATTGGCCATCTGGTAGCGGATATCATCGGCTTCATCACCTTCATACACGCTGGTTACCGTAAGGCTGGCCTGGCCGTCGAAGTTGGCCATATCAAACTCTTCCGTGATGCGGACCCTTCCTTTATCAAGGTTTGGTATTTTTGTTAAACCACTCGAAGTATCTGTTACTACAAGCGCCCAGCGGTAATCCGGGTATGCGTTTGTTTTAAGCGTTCCGCACTGGTATGAAATTGTGGGGTCGATCCAGTACGTTTCTCCATCCACTTTTACCTGTACCGTACAATGGTTAAAACTGTGAGGATTGGGCAATGTATTGGGTAATTCATCCTTCTCACTGGTATTGATCAACGCGGGATTTGCTTCTATGCCCATTTCGCGGAGCATGCGGCAAAGCAGTTGTGATTTATCCTTGCAATCGCCGAAACGCTGTGCAAATACTCTATTTGGTGTGTTGGGCAAGTGTGAATACACACCGATCTCGATGCCCATGTAGCGGATCTGGTTTTGCACAAAGCGTGCGGCGGCAATTACTTTCCCGTCTTTTGTAAGCGCGCGTTTCTCAATGGCAGTTACAGTATCTTTCAGTTCTTTACTTAGCGGATCATCCAGGTGAAACAAACCCTGCGCCCAGGCTTTCACACCTTTCCAACCGTCAAACTCACTCATCATGATATAGCTGTATGGATCCAGCCAGTCGGGTGTGCGGTCATCCACGATCAGCGGTTTCAGGTTAACACCATGCCATTCGTAAATGGTTTTATTGCCATCCGTTTTGATCAGTGGTTTTATCGCCCCGTTAAATTCTTTGATCTTCATTTTACGTGAAGAGCTGCAGATCACAAGGTAATTAAATTCTGCAACCGGGCTGCTGAATTGCGTATAAAACCAGGTGCTGAATTTATCAGTAAAAACAGGATTCCTTCCTTTTTTAGAATAAGAATATTCCACGATATCACCTTTTCGTACATCCTCCAGAATCAACATTGCAGTATACGAACCGTCATAAATATTACGCTCAAGGTCGGTTTCCCGCTGTAATGTTTTTATTTTTTTCATATCCAGGCGGTTCATGCGCTGCCCGTTGCGGATCAGCTCTATCTTATGCAGGATCAGCTCTTCGTATTCGGGATTGTAATCAATGGTGATCTGCGATGCATTTTCGGCGCCTGCATCCGATACAATTTTTAATGCAAAATGTGAGTAAGAAACACTTTCTTCGAGGTTGCGCTGGTTATCAAATAACAGGTAATAATACCCCTCGCCCACTTCATTTAAATTAACGGAGGAAACAGTTTCTGCATTTTTTTCGATCACCCAGGGTGCTGCTTTTTCCAGCCCAATGGTTTTATACTGCGCAAATGCTCCTGCAGGAAATGCCAGTATACAATACAGAAAAAACAATCGGGAGTAGTAAGCCATGAACCGGAGCGAATATAAAAATTACATCGGGAATGTGGAAGAGGCAAGGTGCATTGCTTCTGCAAATGCATGTTCATCAATGCCTGTAACAACATTATGTTTGTTAAAATAATGCAACAAATTTTCTGTCGCCATGTTTCCTGTAAGCACATCCGATGCCATCGGGCAACCGCCAAAACCTTTAATGGCGCTATCAAAACGACGGCAACCGGCATTGTAAGCTGCATTTATTTTTTCCTCCCAGGTGGTGGGTGTCGTGTGTAAATGCGCGCCAATTTCCACTCCCGGGAATTCAGGGACCAGCTTCGAAAATAAATAAGTAATGTTCTGAGGGTTGGAAACGCCCACGGTATCGCTTAATGCGATGATCTTAATTCCCATTTGCGCCAAACGTTTTGTCCAGTTAATGGCCACATCGCTGCTCCACTCATCTCCGTATGGATTCCCGAAAGCCATGGAAACATACACTACCAATTCTTTTTTATTACGTACGCATAAATCCTGAATTTCTTCTACCCGCTGCAACGATTCGCTGATGCTGGAATTGGCATTGCGCTGCTGAAATGTTTCGGAGATGGAAAACGGAAAACCGAGATACCTGATCTCGTCAAATTCAACGGCATCCTGCGCACCGCGTACGTTTGCAATGATCGCCAATAATTTGGATTTGCTTTTTGTCAGGTCCAGCTGATCCAGCACCTGTGCTGTATCGCGCATTTGCGGAATGGCTTTGGGCGATACAAAACTGCCAAAATCAACGGTGTCAAATCCCACTTTTAAAATGGAATTGATGTATGCTACTTTTTTTTCGGTCGGGATAAAATCGTGGATGCCTTGCATAGCATCGCGCGGACATTCTACTAATTTCATGCGCGTTGTTTTAATATTTTTTTGTTGATGCGTTTTACAATCCCAGGGCCTTCGTAAATAAAACCGGTATAAATCTGCACAAGGCTTGCTCCCGCATTTAGTTTTTCGATAGCATCTTCACCTGTATGGATCCCGCCTACTGCAATGATCGGGAATGCTTTTCCGGATTTATCGGATAAGTACCTGATCACTTCCGTGGAACGGTTTCGCACCGGTTTCCCACTCAAACCACCGGCACCAATTGCTTCCAGCCGGGGCCCGGGTGTTTTCAAATTTTCCCGCGAAATGGTGGTATTTGTTGCCACCACTCCATCGATCTTCGTTTCTTTTACAATTCCAATAATATCGTCCAGCTGGCCATCGGTAAGGTCCGGCGCTATCTTTAACAAAATTGGCTTCGGATTGTTCTTTTGCCCGTTCAGTTCTTTTACCCGGTTCAACAGTTTCGTAAGTGGTTCTTTATCCTGTAATGCACGCAAATTGGGTGTATTGGGCGAGCTTACGTTTACTACAAAATAATCTACATGGTCAAACAGGGCTTCAAAACATTTCTCATAATCGCTTACTGCTTCTTCGTTGGGCGTCACTTTATTTTTACCGATGTTTCCACCGATAATGATCTTTGTTTTTCGTTTTTTCAGGCGTTCAACTGCAGCTGCTACGCCACCATTGTTAAACCCCATCCTGTTGATCAGGCCTTCATCTTCCGGCAAACGGAACATGCGCGGCTTTTCATTTCCGGGCTGCGCAACGGGTGTGAGGGTACCTATTTCAATAAAGCCGAAACCATAATAACCCAGTTCGTCAAACAGCTTTGCATCTTTATCGAAACCCGCCGCCAACCCAACCGGGTTAGGAAAAGTCAAGCCAAACAGCTTTTGTTCCAGCCGTTTATCGTTTACCACATACACACTTTTGAGCAATGCAGGCACACCGGGGATTTTGCACAAAAATTTGATGGTATTAAATACCCAATGGTGGATATTTTCGGGATCGAAGAGAAAAAAGATGGGCTTTAAGAAGATTTTGTACATAACGGGCTTAAAGTTCGCAATGAAATCAGGATAAACAACGCTTGGTTAATAATTCGCCAAAAATGTCAATAATTAATCTTGCTTTAACAAGCTTTTATCTATAAATTTACGGTATTAATCTATATTAAAATCTATTTAATCGGATAAATGAGCACAATCACTACACGTACAGCAGAAATTTCATACAACACCATTTCCAGGGTATTAACAATTAAGCTACTGGAAGGGGCTGAACTGGAGCTGGCAGATGCACTTCAAAACCATGAAGCGACGAAAATGCTTACCAATACCGATCATTACCTGGCATTGGTGGATGGACGTGTAAAACACCTTTCCGTATCACGGGATGCGCGTTCTTTTGCAGCGCAATCAAAAAAGGAGGAAGGTTGCATTGCAACGGCCTTGCTGATTACATCCACTGCAAATAAACTGATCGGGAACTTTTACATTAACATTAACCGCCCGCATATCCCAACGAGGATTTTCTCTATAGAAGAAAAAGCAATGGAATGGTTGCAGGAATCGCTTTACCTGACCGAATCCAAACGCCCGGTTTTATCCAATAACTATTAAGACTTATTTTTGGGGCGGTGGTGGTACTCCACAGCCATCTGCCAATGCTTTTGCGTCATCAATTCCTAAAGCTGCAGCCATTTTAAAATCTTTGCAGGCGCTGTTATCTTTAGCATCCTGGTTTGCCAATCCTCTTTTATAGTATGCAACACCATCTTTCGGCTTAATGCGGATCGCTTGCGAATAATCGTAGGTAGCCGATTTAAAATTTTCCATTCCTTCGCAGGCCGCGCCGCGTTGCATAAATGCATCGTAATTGTTAGGATCCACACGCACCACTTTCGAGAAATCATCAAATGCCAGTTTGTAGTTGGCAGCGGCATTGTAGGCCAATCCACGCAGGTATAAAATGTGAACCGTATCCGGTTTTATTTTAAATGCTTTGTTATAATCAGTGATCGCTTTGTCATATTTTTTAAGGTACACATTGCATTGCGCCCTTTTCAGGTAACCATCAATGGAATCGGAATTCAACTGGATGGCAGCGGTATAATCTGCTGCTGCACCGGCATAATCTTTCGACTCAAATTTTGAATCGCCCGAATTGATAAAACTGGTGCTCATTCCGGAGCATGCATTGTTATCGTACAATGTTTTTGCTTTTTCATTGCCCAGTACTTTTGCTTTGCGCAGATCCATGCAGCCTTTGTCTTTCACACCTTTTGCGATCAGCACTACTCCCCTTTCACAGATCGCATCAGCGTATTTCGGATCAATGGTGATCGCTTTTTCAAATTCTGCCAATGCATCTTCCTGTTTTCCCAAACCTTCGAGCGCCGCGCCATGTCCGTAATACGGAACAGCCAGGTCGTGGTTGTAGATAAAACCATCCGGCATATCGGAAGTAGTGCGCTGAAACTCATTTAAAGTTCCGTACTTTTTCATTTTATCAAGATAAGAAGTCGTCACTGCATCGTTCAAACGGATGGCTGTTGCAAAATCCTGTTCCGCTCCCTGGAAATCCGAAGCAGCAAGTTTTGTTTGTCCGTTTTTAATAATCGTTGGCAAATCCTGCGCAAAAGCAGTACAGGCAGCAAAAAATAAAGAAGCAGAGAGTAAATTTTTGAGTTTCATATCAGGCCTTAGAATTTATAGTTTTTTTAATTTTTTTATCGTACCATTAATTTTTGAGTGCAGCGTCCTTCGGTTGTTTCCAGCAAAATTAAATAAGCGCCGGCTTGTATGTTCAATGAAAGACTATTCAGAAAATAATTTTTGTCACCGGCAGGCATTTCACCTTCGAAGATCACCGACACCAGGTTTCCAAGCATATCGTATAATTTAATGCTCCCTTTTGTGTTTTTTCCTAGTGTTACCGGAATGCAGGTTATGCCATGCGATGGGTTCGGATACGCCGGGTTCATGCTGAAATGATCCGCTGCCAGGTCTGTAATACCAGTTGTGCCTAATACATCAAATTCAAAATTGGCACGCGGCGCCGGCATTGGCCTTACCTGTTCTTTGCCCGAATTTGCGTGTGCCTTGATGTAATAAAACACATGTGTTCCTGCTGGTTGCGCCGGAATAAACCCGGTCCAGGTATGAAGTGTTGCGTTAGTCAGCGTCATGCTTATGGCCGTGTAAGGAATAAGCGTGGTGTCGGTTGTATAATACAAGGTAGCTGTTTGAATCCCTGTACGGTGCTGAATGCGCGCATCCACCTGGTAAGGAGTTGTGGTATTGCTCGTGTTCGATAAATTCTGGTGCACGATCAGCAAAGGATCAGTAACACCAACAGAATGCGTAATGCAGTGCAGCGAGCCACTTGCCGCGATGGTAATGTTGGAATTGATCCCTACCACATTGTAACCCGGCATGGCATCGCGCCAGATACGCAATGCAGTAGTATCGTATTGTGTGTAGTATTGCGGAATGATCACCGTTTTATTGATAATGGTAGCATTGGTATAGGTCAAATAATTTCCACCATTATCCGGATACGTATATCCATTCAACTGATCCGGCGGTTGTGGAATGCGGATCACTTTGTAGGGCGTGCCAAAAGCAGAATTGTAATTAGCAAGCACATAGGCCAGGTTAGCTTCTATTTGCGGGCCATCCGCCACGCCGGCAGGATATTGGCCAACAAGCAATGTTTCTTCATTCAGCAATTTCATGTGCATGTCCAGGTGATGGATACCGTCATATGGCAATGTGTCCATTTTAATGGAACGCGTAATGCCCATAAAATCCGACAGAATGGTATCGATCTGCGGAACGGTAAGTGTAGGGTTTTCATTCACAATTAATTTGGAATGAAACGACGTTCCTAATCCATCGCAAATCCAGTTGCCACCGGTATTGATCAATTGGTTGGCGCCAATGGTCTCATAAATAGGAATGTTCAATCTTCGGGCAATTGAACGCGGAACAGTATCATCCTTTGTGCGGGTAGGCCTGTTGTATTTCCAGTCCACTAAAATCAGGGAATCCACGTCATTCATGTACACCGAATTTTGGCCGTAATCGCGCATCCAAACGCTGTTGCAAGGCGCATAAATATAATGTACATTGGTAAGCGGTACACTGCCTGCTGTTAAATAATTTTTTACGGAAGTAGAATCGGTACTGCCGGAACAAGCAGTACCACATATAATATAGACTTGTGTTTCCAGCCGTGCCGCTCTTACAATTTCTCTTAAAACAGATTGATAGCTGGTCCAGGTAATGGTCAATGCCTGGATCTCTTCCCATTGTCCCATCGTACGCAGCGGGCCGGCCGGCGGTGTGGTAAAGCTGCTCTTTGCTTCATAAGCTGGTTCTGCAAAACCCGGGCGTTGCATTTCCTGCAATTCTTCGGGGGAGAAACCAACAGGTAAATCAACTGTTTGCGCCACTGATAGTTTCAGCTGCAAAACAAATATGAAAACAATAAGAGTTGAAATTTTAAGTAAAGATTTCTGCATCGGCATGGTAATTTTTGATGAAGGTATAGTAAATTTGCAAGAAATCCAATACCCTAAATTATTAAAAACCAGACGATATGAAAAAAGCGGTGTGTTCCCTGTTTTTATTACTTTTAACCGCATTATTCTCCTCTTTCAATACGGGCAATTGGGCAGTAAATTATAAAGGCATTTATGCCATTAAGCTGGACGACGAACATTCAGCGGTTTTGCGTTTTTACGAGGACGGAACCGTGCTAGCATCTACCTCCGTGAATGATTATATGGATGTGATGACATGGTTTAATAAAGAGAATAAAGACATGGTACTGAAAGGGAAATACAAAATAAAAAAATGCAACATTTCGTTTGATGTAAGCGGCATGACCGGTGAACAAAGCTATGATGGAACGATCGAGGATGGAAAACTCAACATTACACTAACGGACAAGGAATCTAAAAAGCATGCAACGCGGATTTATACCTACTACGCTTTGTGAGTATCAAGTATTTAGTATTTAGTACGAAGCCCGATCGATCTGCACACAGCAAAATTCTCCACAACCTTTCAACTTAACAAACACAGCATCCGCGTATAGCAAACGTTGAACTTTCAAACTTTAAATTCCGAACCAATTTTAGACAAGTCTAAAAAAATTATTACATTTGTCTAAATTTATAGTTCATGAACTCCTTCACCGAAGAAAATTATATCAAGGCCATTTACAAGCTGAACGAAAACGACAATGCATCGGTTACCACCAATGCCATTGCTGAGCAAATGCATACAAAAGCGGCATCAGTGACAGATATGCTGAAAAAACTTTCTGTAAAAAAACTCATTCATTATCAGAAATACCAGGGCGTTACACTTACAATAAAAGGCGAAAAAACGGCTTTGAGCATTATCCGGAAACACCGGTTATGGGAAATGTTTTTGGTGGAAAAATTTAATTTTAAATGGGACGAAGTGCATGATGTGGCCGAGCAACTGGAACACATTCAATCCGATAAATTAATTGAAGAGCTGGATAAATTTTTAAATTATCCGAAAGCCGATCCTCACGGTGACCCGATCCCGGATGCAAAAGGAAAATTACACATTCAGAAATCGAAAATGCTTTCGCTGTTAAGTATAAACGATACCTGTATTATGACCGGCGTGGTGGACCACTCCACTCCTTTTCTGCAATACCTGGAACACTGTGGATTAGTGTTGGGCAACGAGATCAGGATCAAAGAAATACTGGCATTCGATAAATCATTACAGATCACTGTCAATAAAAAAAAATTGCTTTTTATCAGTAATGATGTGGCAAAAAATATTTTAGTTACCTTAAAATAATATGAAATACGCTACAGGAAAATCACTCGAAGAAGTTCACGCAAGTGTTGATACGACCACAAAAAATAGTTTCTGGAAAAAGCTATTCGCGTTCATGGGCCCGGCGTATTTGATCAGCGTTGGTTACATGGATCCCGGCAACTGGGCCACGGATATTGCCGGTGGCAGTCAGTTTGGATACACATTACTCTGGGTATTGGTCATGAGTAATTTAATGGCGCTGCTGTTGCAAAGCTTAAGCGCACGTTTGGGTTTGGTTCGCGGGCTCGACCTGGCACAGGCTTCCCGTGCCACGTATCCTCCTGTTGTTAATTTTTGCAACTGGGTGCTGGCCGAAATTGCTATTGCCGCCTGCGATCTGGCAGAAGTGATCGGAATGGCGATCGGTTTGCAATTATTATTTCATATCCCATTGCTGGCCGGCGTTTCCATCACCGTGCTGGATACACTATTAATACTGGTGCTTCAAAAACACGGCATTCGAAAGATGGAAGCATTCATTCTCGGTTTAATTGCCACGATAGGTATTGCTTTTATTACAGAATTATTTTTTTCGAAACCGGATGGCGCCGAATTATTAAAAGGATTTATTCCTTCGTTACCCAACAGTGATGCATTATACATCGCCATCGGGATCATCGGTGCAACCGTTATGCCGCACAATCTATATTTACATTCATCGCTCGTGCAGACGCGTAAATTTGAACGCACACCCAAAGGAATCCGCAGCGCCATCAAATTTAATTTTATTGATACAGGCATTGCACTTAATATCGCATTGTTCGTAAATGCAGCTATATTAATCCTTGCCGCCAGCGCTTTTTTTGCAACGGGAAGGTTTGGTGTTGCCGAAATCCAGGATGCATTTAAATTGCTGGAAAATATCCTGGGCACAAAGCTGGCGCCGATCTTATTTGCTGTAGCGTTGATCGCGGCCGGACAAAGCTCAACATTAACAGGTACTTTATCGGGACAAATTGTGATGGAAGGGTATTTAAATTTACGTATCCAGCCATGGCTGCGCCGGCTCATTACCCGCATGATCGCAATCATTCCGGCATTCATCGTGATTTATCTTTTCGGTGAAGGCGCAACTGGTGAACTGCTGATCCTGAGCCAGGTAGTGCTAAGCCTGCAGCTTGGATTTGCGATCATTCCACTAATCCATTTAACAAGTGATAAAAAACAAATGGGAGAATTTGCCAGTAAATTATGGATGCGTATTTGTGCCTGGCTCGTGGCGATTATCATTGTGGGATTAAATGCAAAATTGGTATACAAAACCGTGTTAAAATGGATCGCGCAAGCTGAACATCCGTTTATACTTTATATAACGGTAGTCCCTGTAATTGTTGCAGCCATTGTCCTGCTTTTATACATCACCTTTAAACCGCTGATGAAGAAACAAAAGTTAAAAGACGGAAAAGTGCCGGATGGCGCACCACAGGAATTACTGATCACAGCTACCGCAAAATACAACCGCATTGCCATTACTGTGGATTTCAGCAAAAGTGACAGTAAAGCCATCAGCAGCGCATTTGCACAGGGTGGCATAGAAGCGGAATACCTGCTGATCCATATTGTGGAAACAGCCGGTGCACGGTTAATGAACCAGGAAATCGACGATCTGGAAACGGTATCCGATAAATTGAATTTAGAGAAATATAAAACTGAGCTCAACGAAAAAGGCTATCATGTTCAAACATCGTTAGGTTTCGGCAATCCTAAAAAAAGCATTCCCGAAATTGTGAACCATTGCGAATGTGATCTGCTGGTAATGGGCGCTCATGGGCATCATACGTTCAAGGATATACTTTTTGGAACAACAATGGATGCGGTGCGGCACAACATAAAAATCCCATTGCTGATTGTGAAATAGATGTTAGATATTAGATGTTTGGACTGTATATAAAAATGATTCATGGAACTACAAAAGAACACAAAAGGGGTAGTGTAAAAATCATAATCAATCATAAGCAGCCTGCTATCTTTTTTAATCATAACGATCTTATAAAATCTGCATCCCATTTTTTTATTGCATAGCCGCGGAATCATCAACATTATTATCAGCAAAAACAAAATGCCTTTTATTATCTTTGCACTATGAAAAATGACAACCATATAGATATCAGGAACCGGAAGGCGTCGTTTGAATATGCATTTATTGATAAATATTTAGCCGGTTTGCAACTGACCGGAACAGAAATAAAATCGATCCGCGAAGGCAAAGCAAATATCAATGAAGGCTTTTGTGTGTTTAACCGTGAGGAATTATTTATCCGCAACATGCACATTTCCCATTATTTTGAAGGCACGTATAATAATGTGCCGGAGAAAAGGGATCGCAAGCTTTTATTGAACCGCAATGAATTGAACAAGCTTCAGAACAAATTAAAAGACCAGGGACTTACCATCATCCCGCTTCGGTTGTATATTAATGATAAAGGATTAGCCAAGCTGGAAATTGCGCTGGCAAAAGGAAAAAAACTATTTGATAAACGTGAGGATATTAAAAAGAAAGATAATGAGCGGGAGATCAATCGAAGATTGAAATAAGTTTAACCGTTTTCAAAAGAGTTCAAGGTTCAAAGTTTGCTGTGTTTGTAAAAAAAATTTAAAATTAAAAGTTAGTTAGAACATGAAAAAATAAAAGCCGGAAGTTTGCTACATGCAACTTCCGGCTTTTCAATTTTATTTTTTTAGGGATTGTTCAAACACAGATTCGTAGTTTCGTTCCTGTTCGTTATC